>Ga0208765_1000897_pt1 | contig 18974 bp, 10 predicted proteins | sample ETNtaG_2_FD_185783 | JGI IMG/M metagenome (GOLD analysis project Ga0208765, IMG submission 185783) | Marine microbial and viral communities from oxygen minimum zone, Eastern Pacific Ocean - ETNP201406SV203 (SPAdes) (version 2) | ecosystem: Environmental > Aquatic > Marine > Oceanic ...
GTTGTAGTTGAGAATACAGGATTAGTCGATGCTCAGCAGGTCACTTTGAATGCAACTATACGCGGAACAGATATTCATTCTAACGCCACAAATGATGTGCCTGCGGGAGAGGAAGTAACCTACATCATCGATGTAGATCTGAGAGGATTAGCACCGAGTCAGCAGTGGTTCGACTTCGTGATTTCTCCAGAAGGTCAAGAGTTCATTGAACAGCCTGAAGAGATGAACAAGCGATACACTCTGAAGACACCTCCAGTCGAGGACACTACTCCAACTACAGTCCTCGGTTTGATTCTCATCGTGTTGCTGGCTCTGGTTCTCTGGTACTTCACTAGATCTGGTTCGCGCCGACCCGGAGCTCCATTCTGATACATGTCTTTGAATCGGTTTTGCCACGAGTCCACGCAGGGCTCATAGGCAAAACGATTCGAGGGGACCTTGGTGGATTACTATGGCTCTTGAAAACCTAGAGTTGATGCCCGAGCCGGAGGACTCACGAATACTCACGGCAGTCGACTCGGAAGCACCAGGTTATCTTGGGTCAGAGTACGGATTGACCGATCAAGAAGCTAGGGAATTACGTTGGCCACTCGGACCTATGAAGAAATTCCTCTGGCCTTGGGGTGCGGTGAGTTTCGCTATTGGCACGGTTCTATTGCTGATTAGTTGGCCTTTCATCCAAGCTTACCTCTGGCCCTACCTACCCGATTCTGAATGGGCCTATGAGAGCACGGGAATTCGTGAACTCCAGGATGAAGGTTACTTCGGTTCTGGGGTACATGTCTGTATTGTTGATACTGGCATCGATGACGAGCATCCCGATTTCGATCACCTGAACCTCGTTGGTTTCCGTGATTTCATCGTCGGTGACCATGAGGACATCCGAGATGTCGGTGAGGATTACCACGGGACACTCATGGCCGGCCTCTTAGTTGCCAATGGCACCTATACTGGTGCGGCACCCGAAGTAGATCTCTCAGTGGCTCTTGCCCTCGGCCCCGAAGGAAAATCCGGACAGGCCGACCGTGTTGCGCTAGCCATTCGATGGTGCCGAATCACTCAGGATGCAGACATAATCAGTTTGAGTTTAGGAGGTGACCCTGGAAGTGGAATGAGCAACCTTCAATCCGAAACCGTCGCGGCAGTCAATGAGGCGCTCGATGCAGGAATATTTGTCGTCGCGGCTGCAGGAAACAATGGAATGAAGGCTAACGTCAATGATGTATCAATCCCAGCAAACATCCCTGGAGTAATCGCTGTCGGAGCATCGACAAGTAACGGTGGCGTCTGGTTGAATAGTTCCGTAGGATCCTCAATCGACCCGTATTCAGGCGAAGAGCGGTCCTTCCCGAATCAGAAGCCGGAGGTTCGAGCTCCGGGCGTGAAAATGTTCTCGACCGCGTCAACCGATATCCAACCACCTTACGCCTATTCGACGGGCACCTCTGATTCGACAGTAATCGTAGTCGGTGCCCTCTCGATAATCCTCGAAATTCACGGGGAGGAAATGAGGGGGGAGGATGGAGTTTTCGATGCAGGAGAAATGGATAAGGTCAAGCGCGCTCTGGCAACATCTTCTTTGGTTTCACAGGAAGAAGTGGCATCTCACCACAATAAGAGAGGGTATGGTGTTCTAGATGCTGTTGAATGGCTGAAACAGGTTGAATTTGAATTCAATATCACCTGAATTCGGTATGATGATGTATCATGATTCCCTAATCCGTATCAACCGAGCCTACGGCTCGTTACTACCCTATGATTAAATCAGTTTGATGAACCCCACGATACATGATGAGCGAGCGAGCAAGAAGTCACTTCCTGGTGATGTTGATGCTGATGAGCACCACCGTGGCTCTGATTGGACCAGCTACAGTGGTCTCAGCGACCAATGAGACAACCAGTGGGATAATCACAGGAACTGAGACTTGGAGCGGTTCTCACCAACTTACTGACGATGTCTCCGTGGCTGCTGGTGCTAAGCTAATTATCGAACCCGGAACTACAATCACTTTCCCAAATGGGACTATGCTAGATGTTCGTGGAAATCTTTGTGCAGGTGTCTCCGCTTGTGGGGCTAGCGGCAACGCAGGCGCGAATAACCCAATCACTCTGACATGGACTGAACCTGCGGTTTCTAACGCAACAGGTGAATGCTACGGACTTGGGTCTGGCAACTCGAAGATTTGGATTCGCGATTCCTCTTGTGGAGAAGGAGTGATCCTGAGAGATTCGATGGATCTTTCACAATCAGGAATGAGAAATATGCACTTCAACGGTGCTTGGGGTATCCCATTCTACGTCCAACTTGAGTCCGAATATCGCTATGGGGCGTTGATTATAGACGGCGCTAGCCCAACTCTCCGTGGAATGAAATTCAATGATATCAACACGACGAGCGTCCTCGCCACCAACCTTGCTCAGCCCACTTTCATCGGTGGTGAGTATGTCGCTGGCAACGATGGGCGGAGTGGAGTCACAGGCCAAGCGGTCCAAGTTTACGGTGGCGGAACTCCGATTTCTCCGATGATTTTCGAAGGTGCATCATTCCAATCAACCGACAAGGGTTGTGGAAATCGAGACGGTGGTCGTTCGGCAATCTGGGCTTCGCAGACTTTCATTCGCATTGACGACTCAGAAGTGACCAGTGGTGATTTTGGATTCAGTATCCGAAACTCTGCTGGAAAGATTACTAATTCCTCCCTCACGGTGGCTTGCAATGGAATTGATGTCAACAGCCTCAAGGCGGTTGGAGATACTGAATACAATGTCGAAATTGCCTACAACACCATATCAACTACTGAAAAGACTCCAATCACAGCTTATGCTGGAGCGAATGTCGATATTCACGACAATGTTCTGGAAGGAGCTGGTGACGGCTCGGGAATCGCAGTCTATTCTGCAAAGGCAGCGATTCACAATAATGACATTGGCCCCATCGGCGGTTGGAACGGTCTCTGGCTTCTAGGATCCTACGATGTGATTGCGGAGAACAATACCATCTTCGACACAGCGAGGGAACCTGTGCTGGCTGGGGAGTATGGATCTCAAGCTCCTAATCCTACCCCAGCACGCCTCTACCTCGCGAACAATTCGATTTCTACCTCAGGGGCTGGAGCATGCTCTTCCAACACTTGGTGGGATGGCCCATTCACTTGTCCAGCTATTATGGCTCACAGGGCTGGAGTCACAATCGTCGACAATGTCATCGACGCCGGAGGGAATGCCGACGGCATTCGATCAACAGGAAGTCTCCTCGATGTCCGTCGAAATACCTTCAATGTGCAAGGAACTGGTGCGATTATCCAACATTATGAACAAGGAGACACTTCACAACAATATGGAAGCCTCGCTTTCTTCAGTAACAATATCTGGAACGGAGTCGAAGTCACATACAATGTCTCAAAGTCCTCAGTTACAGTTCAATCAGAGTACATCCCGAGCCCCCCTCCTGGCCAATTCCCCGTGATTCTCAGTTGGGATGATCAGGAGGCATGGCATCAGAATCAGTGGCAGAATGGAGTCATTGCTCACGAAGTCAGGGCCTGTGCTTCCTGTGATGACTACACTCCTCACAACTTCCCTCTAGCATTGAATATGGACAATAATTCAACCGTATTCACATTCTCTAACTTGTCGAACCTTGATCTCTCAAAGGTGAAGATTAACACACAACCTACTCATTATGCAGTTCAGGTTCAGCGTGCTGAGTTGGTGCGCTTCCAGACTCTCGTCAATGGACAGCGGGTGGAAAATGCAAATGTCTTGATTGAAGATTCGCACGGTAATGATTTGTACAGTCTTGAGACTGATGCTGATGGTTACACCCCGTGGTTCTCTTTGGCATCGAATTCTCATCTAGATTTCAGAGGCTTAGAGGGTGGAGATAATCCCGACGGCTTTGCCGACGATGAATACGAAGATTCGTGTTCTGACGGAGAGGATAACGACGGAGATCTCCTTCTCGATACTGACGACCCCGATTGCGATTTATCCTCCGGAACTCGCGAACTTTCCCTCTATCGATATACGGCGTATCGGTTTGGATTCGGTCTTGACACCGGAGAATTTACTCTGACCGACACGACTTACCAAGACACACTTTTCCTCGAAAACGCGGCTCCTTCCATTGCCGTTATCCAAGAGGATGGGCACTCTTTCAGACGTGTGTTAAACATCACTGGTTCAGCCTTCGATGGAACTTGGGCTGGAATTTATGCGAATGATGAATTGGCTCAATGGGACCAGAGAGGCTACGTTCACGCTGTCGAGATTAAGGATCCATTCACCAGCGATTGGAGTGGAGCCGGCCACGCGACAGATGCAAGTGGAGCCGAACCAGAATATGTCTCTCGCAATAATCATCCATTCAGCAATTGGTACTACAATTTCGACATGTCCGGCCGCCAAGAGGGCGACTACACATTCGAGTTCCGTTCCTTCGACGGCCTTGAGTATTCACCAATTATCACTCGTACAATCAAGGTCAACACCGAGGCTCCTTCTCTGAGTGTGAGCTCGCCGAGCTCATATTCGACCCATTCTGATGGGACGGTGACTTTCGAAGGAAGTGCTCACGATCCGTATGGCTGCCCCTTCGATTGTGGTTCTGACATTGATCGGATATACATCCAGATCGATGGGCCAAATTACCACGTTGTGACTTCTACCGAAGGCGCTAATGAGTGGTCATGGACGTGGGATTTCAGTGGTCTACCACGCGAACTCGCGACTTACACATTCACAATCTGGGCCTCAGACTCTGACTTCTGCAATGGTGAATTAGATGAGTGCCTGCCGGCAGTTCTCGACCTTGAGATAGATAACCAGAATGCTAGACCATTCGTCAGTCTCACTACACCTCAAAGTGGACAAATCTACGAGGTGAGTGAGGAGTCCATCATCAGCGGAGTCGCCCGAGATAATGATGGAGCAATTACGCGTGTCGATGTCGAGGTTCTCGACGTCGCTAATGGTTACATCAACATCTTCACAGGAACGGTCACTGAGATTGCTCAGAATGGCTATTGGGAATTGGAGTGGAATTCCAATGTCATGATGCACAATATGCAGTATCTCATCAAGGCCCGCTCCTATGACGGAATCGAGTTCAGCGACTGGTTGGAGGTCCAAGTCGTCGCTGACAACCCACCGAATGCAGATAACCATCGTCCAACATTCGACGGCAGCTCTTGGGCGTCCGAAGTAAATCTCTATTGTGAGGTCGACACCACCTCTCAAAATCCATGCACAAAGGCCGAGATTTCATTATTGGATTACTTCGATGATGTGGATGGTGTGAATAACCTCATTCTCTCTGTCTATGATGACACCGCTCGCTCATCCGACGACGAATTCGGTTTAGTAATCAACATCGGAGTCGATGGTGTAGCAATCTACGACCCGAAGTCGATGGGATTCTACAATGAAGATATGGAAACATGGTCGCTGAGTAATGTCATCTTCGTCGCAACAGATCCTCATGGGTCGAAGGAAATATCGACTCCGGTCTCATTCAATGTCATTCCAATCGAGTTCTATGTTGGAGAACCAGACCAGACGACTGCAGGAAAAGGAGAGGTGATTACGTTCACTGGAATTGGTTTGCCTGGTAAGACGGTCCGTGTGACATTGGGCGGAACTCAGATTAATTCAACCGTGGTGTTAGAGGATTCGACTTGGGAACTCGGTATACCAGGGTCGATGATAACCCGAACAATCAATCCAGAATTCACAATCAGTGGTTCAGATCCAATTGAAGGAATTGCAATCTCACCTCCCGCCGAAGATGGAGGGATGGGTGCAATGACTATGATTCTCATCATCGTTGTACTCCTCGCAGGTATCGGTGCAGCGCTTTTCTTCAGCGGAGTAGTATCCTTCGAAGAAGATGACGAAATCAGTGATGGCGAAGATTCTGACGAAAATGCTAGTGCTCCATCTGGAGAATTGGTGCGCAGCGACGAACATCCAGGATGGCTCTGGGATCCACAGAAGGAAGAATGGGTACCCGATCCAGACCACATCGCTTGATGACTCAAGTCGGTCCGCTCCGCGGATACTTTCTTGAGTGGTACGAATCGCTCATCGGTTAATGGCAACCATGGCTGTTCCCCGCCCGGGGGTTCAGGAGCGTATCCTACTTCATCTGAGGGATTACGTCGATTATGCGGACAAGGTCGAGGTTCCATTCGCAATATCTCAGATGGGAATAGCCAATGCAGTTGCAATCGCAAGGTCAAATGTCCCGCGAGCAATCGCTGGTATGAAAGAATCAGGCCACCTCATCGAGAGGCAAGCCCACGTCTCTGGAGTGTCTCGAAAGCGCAAGGCCTACTTTCTCACATCGGATGGTGTCAATCTTGCCGACGACATTTGGGTGAAGGTCAGCGAACAACCAGTCCGACTTATCCACGTGGATGGCCGAGCAGAGAACCTTGACTTACGTACCGCATTGGAAAGTACAGAATTACCCCTGAGGCACGTCGATATTCTCCGTTACCTCGACCATAGCGGCACGGTGGACCTATCTACACTATCACCTGACCTCATTGAGCGAGATCTCTCGAAGCATATCGAGAAACAATTGGTCAATTCTCTCAATGATTTACCACGGATGCGCCGATTCTTTGGTCGTGACCACGAAATTAGCAAAATGGCTGACATCCTCGAAGCCGAATCGACTACACTCCTTGTGCCCGGAATCGCTGGAATCGGTAAGACCGCTCTCGCCGCCAAGTTGCTTGAGCGATTTACTCACCGCAGGAATATGTTGTATCACAGGTGTCAAGATTGGGAGGGGTCGAGAGCCTTCCTCGAAGCCTGTGCTGAATGGCTCTCGATGATTGGGAATAATGATCTTAGTGATTACGTTTCTTCAACACCAGTTCCTCAAGTAAACATGGCCGTGAATCTCATTGTTGAGGGTCTGGAGAATTCCCCCGCACTCATTGTTATCGATGACTTGCACAAGGTTGCTGACGAGAATTTCGTTGCAATTCTTCGAGGACTCACACTGCGAGTACCCGAATCGAACGAATTGGGTCTCGTCATGTTCTCCCGCTCGTTCAGAATGGTTGTGCCTGAGGCTGATTCAAGTGGAACAACGGTCACTCACTTCATCCCGCTTGAAGGACTTGATCAGGATTCAAGTCGACAAATTCTGACTGCAATGCCCGACATAGATCTACAGCAATTCTTGCACATCTACACATTGTCTCGAGGCCATCCTTTGGTTTTGGAACTCATCAACAGAGGGAGCGTTGGTGAAACCTTCCACGCAACCCTTGAAGCATTCGTCGAGAAGGAGATTTTCAGCAAGTTATCTGGCCCTCAAAAGCGCTTACTTGGTGCAATCGCAGTATTCAGGGAGCCGATGCCTCTAGAGTCTCTTCTTGGTCTCAACGCTGACATAGATTTGCTCGATGATTTGGTCGAGAAGGGATTGGCGCGGCGAGTCGATACGGATTTCTACGATGTCCACGATTTGGTCAGAGAGTTCCTTGTTCGCTCGATGGATGAATCTCTCAAAGCGGAACTTCACACGAATGCGGTCGAGTGGTATCGAACAAGAACCGAGACCGCTGCCGAAAAAATCGAATTCATTTATCACCTCAATGCATCGGGAGATTTGGAAACCCTTGCTGAAGTTCTTCAGAAAAGTGGCCGAGGATTGGTTAAATCGGGTCATATCGAACTGCTGGGAATACTCAGAGGCCTCGAATCAGATGGATTCAATGCAGTGCATTGGGGTCTTATTCGTGAATTGCGAGGTGACATCCTATCTCTCCAAGGGCGCTGGGATGAGGCCGAAGAGGAATATGCAGCTGCAATTCCAGTAGCCAGAAAGCACAAGCGAGCTACGAGTCTTGCTCGACTGATGACTGCTCGCGCCGATATCGCAGTCAAGCGTGGTGCAATGGATGATGCACTCGAACTTCACCGCCAAGCTTTGGAAATACAGATTGCTGCGAGAGACGCTGTTGGCGCTGCACGGTCTTACATCAACATGGGCTACATTTTCCGTCGGCGCCGAGATACACGACACGCCCTAGAAGTCTACGGCAATGTCGAGGAATTACTTGATGCCGAAGATGATCCAGAATTGATGGATGCTAGAGTCCGCCTTGCAGCAGCATTCCTCGAGATGGGGGAACTAGACCGCGCGCGTGATCACGCCCTTGCCGCTCACGACGGCACTATGGACAAGGGTATGGACACACTACACGCTCGCAGCAGGGCGGTTTTGGGTCGTTATTATGCAAATATCAAAGATAATGATCTTGCCCTATTACACTATTCTGCAGCACTTGAGATCCTCTCTGAAGCGACTGACCCACACAGCGCGGTTGAGGTCGAAATTCTCCTTGGCCAAGTTCTCAGTGATGCTGGACGAAAGTCCGAGGCAGCAGAGCACTATCTAGACGGGCTCGCCGTCGCTGAATCCAACGATTTCCGTCTCTTGCAAGGAGAACTCCTTTCTCGTCTTGGTGAGGTCGAAACCGACCGTTCCGCGAGAATGAACTATCTCCAACGTTCGCTAACTGTATTCCGTGAGCTCGGCGCAGTTGACCGTATGCGCGATGTTCAGACTGCGGTTCACCGAGCGATCATGGGTCATTGAGTAGCAAAGTCAGAAACGTCGTTATTCAAGTCGCGTTACTAATTACGCTCAGGCTCGGCCTGTCCGAGCCAATTGGAGAATTCGGGCCCATCTTGTCCACAAATTGAGAGCACACCATTGAAACGCTCACCAATTTGGTGCAACACTTCCGACTCAGCCAAATGAGGGGCATTGTTTTTCTCGGACAAATGGCACAGAACAACACTTTGCAATCTAGGGTGCAAAACTTCGGTCAATATGTCCGCAGTCTGCTCATTTGAAAGGTGACCCCCCCTGCCTGTAATACGCCGTTTCAACGAAGGAGGATAGGGCCCAGAGATCAACCTCTCCAAGTCGTAATTTGCCTCGATTGAAATGTGCTCACAACCCGAAAGATGCTTCATCAACTCAAGCGTGGGCTCACCTAAATCTGTTACAATTGCAGCCCTACGGCCATCACCATTACTAGCGATAATTCCAACATTATCAGCATCATCATGAGGTACTGGCACTGGCAATAAACTCAGGTCATCAGCGATGTGTAATCTCTCCAATCCTTCAAAAGTCCGAACCTCTGAAATAGGTTCCAATCCCAATCTCATAGTAGTCTCGAGATTAGCATACAAACGCGCCCCCCATTTCTTTGAAGCACGCGCAGCAGATTTCGAGTGATCGGAGTGATGATGACTCACAATTATGGCATCTATCGAACTACCTTCGACTCCTGCCCTTGCCAACCTCGCTTCCATCTGCCGTAGAGAGAATCCACAGTCGATGACAACGCGAGTCTCGCCGGTAGAAAGCAGTGTGGCATTGCCTCGACTGCCACTTCCCAGATGCGTTATCTCTAGACCCATCGAACCATTCCAAGCGGCGGCGCAGTCGGGTCTTCAATACAACCCCGACAAGCCCTTCATACACCCCGAACACTCACCCCCTCTCACGCACGCGACGGCGTAGCCGTCGGTCGCGGACCATCCTTAGATGTCCGAACGACGCTCCATCATCGTCATAAGTCAAGCAAGAGCGCTCGCGAATGTCCAGACGAGGTCATATCATGCGACGCAAGCAGACCGCTTTCTTCGTGACCCTACTCATACTGAGTAGTCTAGTCTTCGTATCCCAGACTCGGCCCCAGGCCCCAGTCTCCTCGGTAGACCCTCCTGACCAGCCAGGTTCTGGACCGATGGCGGTGGACCAAGATGAGGATCTCATCCCAGATATCCATGAGGTGATATTTGGAGAGGCACGTCATATTGACACTCCATTTGGAATCATAGTCATCGATGGTCTTGATCCGATGAATGGCTCTGACAATATAACCGACTTCGACCGAGATGGGGCGAGCGCCCTGATGGAATATTGCTGGCCTTGGACGCTCGACACATGTTTCACCGAACGTCTCTCCTTGACAGGTAAATCCCCTGATGAAACGGAATCAGGTTTCCGGGAGTACCTCGACCCTCGTGAATCAGATAGCGATGGGGACGGAATACCCGACGGTTTTGAGATATACATGTGCACCGAGGGCGGTACTGGGTACCAAAACCAAGCGACCAGCGAATGGGTCTGCCTCTACTTTGATCCTCTCGATAGTTCAGATCTGGTAGAAGATGCAGATCTCTGCATTGAACAAGCGAGCCAGTGGGGTTGCGGCGATGGATTCGACATAAACCGTGACGGCGAGATAGATATCGGTGAGAGATACACAAATTCCGAGGAATATTGGTTCGGCGCACCTGATGGTTGGCTGACCGAGAGAGATGGCTTGTGGTGCGCTGGTAAAATGCCAAATTTGCATGCGGACGCTTGTCAGACCGATATCGAGCGTCCGACTGGAGATGATGGTTGGTTAGGTACCGATCCGCGACGAATCGATTCGGACCATTACACTTGGAGCGAGTTGGTTCCAACCAGCCTCGCTGTACCAGGTGATGGAATCCCAGATGGATGGGAAGCCTATCACGGACTCGACCCTCGAAATGCCAGCGATGCGGTCCTCGATAGCGATTCGGATGGTTGGGATATCGATCGAGATGGCTTCATCATTCCAGATACATCAATTGCCACCGCTCAATGGGGCGAGGCATTCAGTAATTTTGAGGAGTACATGCTCCACCTCGATAGTGGCAATTGGGTTCGCCCGGGATTGAGAGCTTCGATGCTTACGGGCGCTTCTGAAGAGTCAATGTTCTTCGATCAGAGTACTGACCCCATGCTCGTCGATGGTCGAGTTCACACAGTGATTTCCGACCAAGGAAGAGACCGTTTGATTGTCGGCTCAGCCTATGGAATCACCACCATCGACCCATTCCAAGGCACCTCCTCAACGGCCGAGCTTCCTCAAGGGATGGAGATGTTCACAATGATGAGGTGGAGTCCAGCATCAGAGGATTACCTCATCATCGGCACCAATCAAGGCCTTCACGCCTTGATTCTTGAAAACGGTCTACCTCAGATGGATACGATGACCGAATCTGATATCGGGGCCGTTCGGGTCATAGAGAGACTTCAGACCGGCAGTGGTGATCTCGACCTCTTCATTCTTGGCCAAGGCACAAATGTCTGGACGATGACCCTTTCCGAGCCTGCCTCGGGTCGAGGCACTCCTGATTTCACCTCTCCAATCTTCATTCAACCCCTCTCCGATCTCGTCGCAGATGCAGGTGCCTCTCTGACGGAAGTCATTCACGTGCCGATGGCCGGGCGAGGTCCAATGCTCATCGTCGGAACTGACAGTGGAATGATCCGCTGGGACACGACCGATGGAACACCATCCATCGGCAACCCATTCTGGATTTATGATACTGACACGGCGGAGGATTACGTGCAATTCGCCGACCTTCTAAATTCCTCTAAATCTGCTGTTGTGAATGTGATGGAGCTCGCTGGCCCAGTCGCCGCCGATGGCTCGCTCGAAGAGGTCACAGGAATCTGGCTGGGCACTCCTGGCGGCTTGCACCTAATCGATCTCGACCTCTTCGTCGGTCTACCAGAGCAGGCCTTCAACACCGATCGAATGTTCAACATTGAGCGATGGGAGGAAGGCGCTAACGACATTCACTCGATTCTCGCCATTGAAAAATGTGTCATCCTCGGTTCAAGAGATGGAACTTGGGCTCTCGAGGGTGGCTCTCACGGCATCCTTGGATATTTTGGTAATCAGACGAGACTCCCTGGTTTAGTCACATCACTCTCGACTTTCATCAATGATGGCAATGAGTATATCTTCGCTGGAGTATCACCTGGTAAATACATGAACATCATGCCGATCGACCCGCAGTCCTCTGATTCCGACCTCGACGGCATGCCTGATGGTTGGGAATTTGTCTACGGCCTCGACCCTACTGACCCTTACGACCGTGAGCGCGATGCTGACGCTGATGGAGTTCACTTCGATGTTGCCGGAGTCGAATTCAGCCGCGATTGGAGTAATCTCGACGAATATCGCTTCGTCAATACTAGCGAGGGTGGTTTCAACGGCACCGATCCTCGCAATATCGATACTGATGGCGACGGCTTGACCGACGGTCAGGAGTATTGGGGATGGTTCGCAGACTCGACGGAATTCTCTTGCCATTACCTGAATGAGGAATACATCTGTGACGATGATGACGGCGAAGATGCCCTCGACGTTCACCTCTCTGGTTGGCTTAACTCTGGAGCTGGTGGAGGAACTGATGGCCCAACCGATCCGACGAGCGCTGACAGTGACGGTGACGGAATGCCCGACGGCTGGGAGATTGAGCACCGTCGCTGGATTGGCGATGTTTACACCGGAGGCAACCTCTGGACCCTTGACCCGCGTGACCCGAGCGATGCGACCATGGATGCTGATGGAGATGGCCTCGATAACCTCTGTGAATACATGTGGGGCAACTTGCTGGAGACGGTCCTTATCGAAGGCCTACCTACTCACCGAGAGAACGCCAGCGCTGCTCAGAGTTGGACCAAGACCGACCCCAATAACCCCGATTCCGATGGCGATTCTCTACCTGACGGCTGGGAGGCCCGTTACCAGTGCACTTGGGGCCGCAATAATCAAGGAATCAACCCGCTGAATGGCTCGGACGCCCTCAACAACCCGGATGGAGATGGATTCGATGTCAATCATGACGGTGTCCTCGACTTGAATGAGAGCTTGGTCAATTGGCTGGAATACCATCTCAAGGATCAGATTATCCACACCGATACGACCGATACAGGCCTCACATTCCCAGATAATTTCACCACACTGCTCGCCCACGAGTCATGGATTGGCTTCGCTGGAGCCTCTTTCGGCCTCCACACTAGCAATTCCTATCGTAGTCTGATTAACGGCACCACTAGCGACGATGTCGGTGCCTCTAACCCTCTGGAATCCGACTCCGACCACGATGGCATCCCTGACGGTTGGGAATTCTACCACGCGCGGTGGAGTCTGTATGACGAGGGTTGGACTCTCAATCCTGTCGATGAAGGCGATCAGATTGGCGATCCCGACGGTGATGGGATGAACAATTGGGAGGAGTACAATGTCATCGACGGAAACATGAGTGAGATCGATGATCTCACGACCGTACCGCAATTCTACCTCCTCCACGTCGGTGGTGAATTACTCGCAACACCTTGGCTCTCCGCTGAATCCACACTCTCATTCGGAACATTCCTAAGCGAGGAGCAAATTTCTCTCACCGGCTACACCGCTGATCCCAACGACCCAGATACCGATGGCGACGGCCTTCTCGATGGGATCGAATTGATGTTCACTCGCTGGAATGCCAGCGATGAGGTCTGGACCCTCAATCCATTGGTAGCCGGCGATGGAAATTACGACTCGGATCGCGACGGCATCACAGACCTTGTTGAACTCAATCTCACAAATAAGAATCCCCAAAATGGCGGACTATCGCCACCCGACGCTCCCCGACTTTGGGAAGAAGCCGAATCTCTCGACCCGGACGAGGCGGTCAACAGAGTATATCGTATCCTCTTCAACAAGGAAGGTCGGGCCGAAATCGCCCTTGAGCAATTCGATGCATGGCAGCTCGGTGAGCCGGCCAAGCCGCTGCTACAAGCCTTGTTGGGCATCACCGACCCAAATGCCGAGGACACTGACCGGGATGGCATGAGTGATGGCTACGAGTACTGGTTCACCGAATGGGACCTAGAAGCCAATATTTGGACGATGAACGCACTTACAGATGCCGATGTCCATGTAGATAGTGATGAGGATTCATTCGATTGCAATGGAGACGGATACATATCGGACTCGGAATCATTCGACAACCTTGCTGAATACGATGCCCGCGTCTATGGGAAGCGTTCGGCAATCGACACAATACCTAATGGAACTGGCCTAGTGTCCTACGGTCTCGACACGATTACCGCCTTCATGCAGGAGCAAAGCATGTCTGAGCAAGCCGCTGCCGACCAACTTTGGGTGATGTTTTCGACCAAGGACATCGTCTCAAGTGATCGGGCAGGCCTAATCAATTCCATTGACCCCGACAATTTCAATTTCAGTCTTGCAGGGGTCTCTGATCCAACACATGCAGACTCCGACAGCGATGGCCTGCCCGATGGCTGGGAATTCTGTTACTCGATTTACGGCCAATGGCTACCCGTCAACGAGTACCGCTGGTCTCTCAATCCACTGAACCCTCTCGACATCGAGTATGATCCTGATGCTGACGGCTGGTACGACCGAACAATATTCGACACTCCTGCCACACAAGGAGAGTGGGAGAACCGTGAATTCACACCAGGACCAGCCGGCGACCAAATCATCCCATCTTACGCTGAACTCTACTTCACTAATCTGATGGAATACAATAACGGAACTCATCCGCTTGACATCGATAGCGACGATGACTCTCAGATTATGGAGGTCACTCGAAGCGGCGGAAACGTCGTCAGCTATGAACAGAACATGAATCTCTCAGATGGCCGTGAGGTGTTCAAGTATGGAACAAACGCGCTTGACAACGACACGGATGGCGACATGATGCCTGACTTCTACGAGTATTATAGAGGTTGGAACGAGACCAATGACAATTGGTCTTCGCACCTACAGATTTCAGTCGTCTGGTATCAGGTAACGCCGAGCGTCCTCAAGCCCGTCACCGTCAATGGTGGCACAATCGGACGTCCATTACTCGATTGGACATGGTTCACACACGACGCGACCGACGCCAGCGATGCGGGCCAAGATGCGGACAATGACGGAGGCTGGGATTGTACTGGGGGCAATTGTGTTTACATTCCATACAACAATTTCCAAGAATACTACGGCGTTGTCAATGCGACTCTTTCCTCACCAACACTTGTTCGACAGGCGAACCTCTTCGATTGCTCAGGAGGCACTGTTGAGGAATGGTGGCAACTGCGCGAGGCTCTGCTAGGGACATGTGGCGGGGCTGCTGCGCTTGAGACCAATTACTTCCGTATGTACAAAATTAACAACGACGATACACTCTACGCTTACATCGTCGATGACAATGATGTCGATTACCAATTGCTAGATGAATCCGATGACGAAATACTCGTCAACGGAGCTTGGGCAGACATATACGATCGATTTGCTGGTGATCGATATCACTTCCCTAACACCGGTTTGGGAGAATATGTCTGGGGCTGGTGGATGATTGATATTGATGGCGATCAAATCGCTGACGGTACAAATCCAGCGCACTGGGATACCGATGGCGATTGGCTAAACGATTACTTTGAGATCGAGGACGATATGTTGGACGGTGTACGAGGTAACTCGGGTTCGCCGATTCGTTATGATGACCGAACGACCGAGTGATCTTGATAACGAACTGACCGAGGTACGTTTCTACTGAGCGACTTCGGTTGATTCTTGAGTGAGGAACGCGAGGGTTGCCCGTGGACGAGGATGCGAAGATTCCCGGGCCGGAACAACCGGTCGAGGAGCGCCTACTGTTTCTACAGGAGAATCTCGTCAACTTCGTCAAGCAGTACAGCCTCCCGGTAATCGAGGTAGCGCTTGTAGTCTCGAAGTACATCCGCATGCTTCTGACCTCATTGGAACAAGCTGCGGCTGAAAGCGGGGAAAAAATCCCTGCGAATATCGCCGAGCCTTGGGAGGTCGAGTTCGATGGAGTTGTGCCAAGTATCGAATCATTCCCACTGGACAAGTTGCTCGGAACTCTAGATGAGGATAGAATGGACATTCTCGACACTATGATGCGGGTGATTATCAACGGGGCCGAGATTCCTTTCTCATCCACTCTCACCTTACTGCGTGACTGGGAGATGCGGCTGCGAGCACAGATGGCCGAGGCGACCAGCCCCGGCCACTTGTTTAGCCCCATGGATCTTCCAGATGGATTCTGATTTTCATCACAGAAGCCCTTACTCAGAGAGATTAACAGGTTTCATGATTCTATGCAGTATGGGCAGGATTTGGCGATTACGTACTGTTCGCTCTCCATTTCTTCCTCAGTCAAAGGCTCTCGACAAGCCCAGCATACCTGCGTAGTCGTCTCCTCAAGGGCGGGGTCGAGAGCGACACGACGGTCGAAAACAAAACAATCACCATTCCAATGTTCACCGCCGACTTCCTCGAAGTATCCTAGAATTCCACCCTTGAGTTGACGAACGTCGGAATAGCCTTGATTCATCATCACCGCGCTAGCCTTCTCACAGCGAATACCGCCGGTGCAGAACATCACAATCGTCTGATCCTTATCGATTCCAGATGTACTCACCGCTTCTGGGAAGCCACGGAACGTGGATAAATTGAGGTCGATTGCTCCCTCAAAAGTTCCTAATTTTACTTCGTAATCATTGCGTGTATCGAGGACGGCAATTTCACGCCCCTCGTCCATCCACTGCTTGAATTCAGCCGGTGAGATATTTTCGCCAGTATGCTCGGCTGGGCGAATTTCGTCAAGGCCAAGTGAAATGATTTCTTTCTTCAATCGAACATTCATTCTCCTAAACGACATCCTTTCGCTGTAAGACAACTTCACTTTGATGTCGACAAATCTCTCATCCCTCTGAAGAAATTCAAGAAATTCTTCGATGCCGGACTGGTTGCCAGAAAGAAAGAAGTTGATTCCTTCGTGACTGAGTAAAATTGTCCCGAGAAGTCCGGCTTCGTCGCACGCAGACTTGAACGGAGCGCGCAAAGCGTCGCGATCGGGTAAATCGACGAAGCGATATCCCGCGATATTGACGATTTGACCTTCCACTCAGCCCACCCTATCCGGATTGAGCGCGCGCGACTATCCCGCTTGAAACCCACCATGCATCACCGATGGACCAGATGTAGAGTATAGGCCAAAGGACGATGGTCAGAATCAGCGGGAATTGCACGGCAAACCAGCCCGCAGCCTTGCGATGTTGCCGGTTGAAGTGCTGACCGATATAGAGGAAAGGAACTAGGGCTAAAGCAATGGCAATAAGAGGTCTAAGAGCCCCCCATGGACCTATCCCTCCACTAATCTCGTACCAGATGACTCGGACGACTCCCAAGGGACCTGCGCCCCCCTCATCCTCTTCGACCACCTGCACGACGTACTCGTCGCTCATCGATACACCCTCGCGCCGCTGGTGAATGAATCTGACGACGCGGCGGGCCGCGTAAAGCACAACTATCGATGGCCTATGAGCGGGCCGTGACCCTACGAGTCTTGCTCACGGGATTCCCTCCTTTTGGTGGCCATAATGAGAATGTTTCAGACAAGGTTCGCTGTAAGATTGAGTCGGTTGGAATTGTCGATATTGAATTGCAGACTTTACTGTTGACTTGTGACGAAGCGGGCTCGGAGCATGTTGCTTCTTTGATTCGTGATGGAGGCCGCTTCGATGCAATTATTCATCTCGGATTGGCTGAATCTCGCTCGGCAATTTCGCTTGAGCGCTGTGGGCAGAATGAGTCGAGGTTTCGCATGGCTGACAATTCTGGACGAGTGGCGCAAGGGATGGTCATCGAGGGAGGTCCTGCAAGGTTGGCTACGACCGCTTCTGTGCATGTGTTGGATGAGGAATTTGAACACGAGTCAGATATTGCTTGGAGCGATTCAGCCGGAGCGTTTGTCTGTAATGAGACGATTTATCGTACTCTAGAAGCGATCGACTCTGTCTCTGCGAAGACTTCGGATGGTCGAGCGCTTCCAGCCATTTTCATTCACCTTCCGCCTGAATCTGAGGTTTCTCTGGAACGGCAGGTCGATGTTGTGCGGCGAGTTGTGTTGGCGCTGGCTAGTAAGCCACGGCTCGAAGTCGTCGGCGCACTAATCTTCGATGCCGAGGGGCGTATTCTCGCCTGTCGTCGACCTCCTGAGGATGTTTGGGGTGGATGGTGGGAATTCCCTGGAGGCAAAGTCGATGCTGGTGAGAGACCACGGGAAGCCTTAGTTCGTGAGATTGCTGAGGAATTACAACTCGATGTGGTACCTGAACGCATCGTCGCATCGCTGAACCATGAGTATGATGATCGCCACGTTTCTCTCGATATCTGGAATTGTGGTGTTATCGACCCGAAGTTGGTTAATCCTATCGAACACGACGAGGTGCGCTGGCTCGACAGAGGCTCTCTCGATTCAGTGAAGTGGCTTCCAGCTGATGAACCACTTATCCGAGAATGGGTTGAATCCGGACTGCCTCAGTCCTGATCTTCGTTCATCGTTCGCCGACCTCGATTATCGAACCATTCTGTCGGCATTCCATCGTCATGCATCGCGAGGTCATCACCAGCAGTTCTTGGAATTGAATGACGTCCTTCGTGCCAAGTCTGCTGTTCCAACCAAAGGCCCAACTCCTCGCCTGATAGGCTCACATCCATGATGCCTCCAAACGGTCGTTCATCGGTGACGAAGGCTACCTTACCGACGAAAGCGGCCTGCCTTGACAAAGAGAAAGTGGTGGTGTCGTCTTCGAGGTCCTGAGTCATCGCATCGAAGGCGGTATCGAGGATTCGATTCTTCTCCGCTTGATTCAAAACGTGGTTAAGCGAGGCTGCTCGTCCAGTCAATCTGTAAGGCGCATCCTCGATTGGAAACTCTCTTTCTTGCTTCTCAAAATCACATTCCCACTGAGGGAAGACGCCGCGTACAGCTTCTATCACCCGCGCGGCGTCTTCGTGTGGCAGCACCGTGGTCGAGACGGTGATATCCGGCTCCATGGCATCTCCACCCGGCTAAGGGTCATGATTCCTGTGGGTAACTACGCTCCCAACACCACGAATGATTCAAACGAGGGATTCAGGAGCCCCTAGCATGACAGAGCGCTCTCCGCTGATCGGTATTGCTCTTCTTTTCGCGCCGACCCTCTGCGTCGGCGCCCTCAGATTTGGTCTTCCAAATATCGAGACTCTGCTTAAGGAGGACCTAATTGCCCAAGCAATAATTCACGGCTTAGCCAT
>Ga0208765_1000899_pt1 | contig 18955 bp, 16 predicted proteins | sample ETNtaG_2_FD_185783 | JGI IMG/M metagenome (GOLD analysis project Ga0208765, IMG submission 185783) | Marine microbial and viral communities from oxygen minimum zone, Eastern Pacific Ocean - ETNP201406SV203 (SPAdes) (version 2) | ecosystem: Environmental > Aquatic > Marine > Oceanic ...
CTCCTAATCTTGTGGTTGACTGATTGGAAGCAGCCAGAATCCCAGATGATTGTTGGCGCATCTTTGGCCATGGTCGTAATTTACTGGTTTGGATTCAAGCACATTCGACATGGTCTTCGCGAGGCGCAGATGGATCCACTATTGTGAGGTGAACTAGAATGGCCCGTACTCTCATCGAAAAAATTGCCCAGGGTCTACGAATCATTCCGAATCTAGATCGCAAGAAGGAGTCCAATCTAGGAACGCCTCTGCTTAGATTCCCCTCACCTGATGATTGGCACAATCACATCGAGCTAGATGCACAGGCTTGGCCAGAACAGGTCGAGAAGAGATACAGCCTGGTGCCGACGACATGCTTCAACTGTGAATCAGCCTGTGGGCTACTGGCCTATGTCGACAAGGATAGTGGCGAGGTATCGAAGTTTGAGGGCAATCCGCATCACCCTGGATCTCGTGGAAGAAACTGTGCCAAAGGCCCAGCAACCATCAATCAGATTCAGGACACAGAACGAATCTTGCACCCGATGAAGCGAGTTGGCAAGCGCGGTGAAGGTGGATGGGAACAGATTCCGTGGAGTCAGGCTCTGGATGAAATCGCCACCAAGATCCGCGACTCACTCAATACTGGTGCCAAGGACCGTGTTGTCTACCACGTGGGCCGTCCTGGACACGAGGGCTACACCAATCGCGTACTCAAGGCGTGGGGAGTGGACGGACACAACTCGCACACCAACATATGCAGCGCAGGGGCCCGAACAGGCTACGCGCTGTGGCATCATCACGACAGACCTTCACCCGACCACGCCAATGCGAAGGTCATCCTACTCTCATCTTCACATTTGGAGACTGGACACTACTTCAATCCGCACGCGCAGCGAATTCTCGAGGGCATGATGGATGGTGCCAAACTGATTGTCATCGACCCCCGTCTATCAAACACCGCTGCGATGGCCGATCATTGGTTGCCGACATGGCCAGGTTCCGAGCCTGCGTTATTCCTGTGCTGGGCGCGGATGATTATGGAGAGGGAATTGGTCGACCGCGACTTTGTAGAGAATCAGGTAAACTGGCAAGATTGGATGAATGCTGTTCACTCGAGTGAGGATTGCACCTACGAGCGATTCCTGGAACTGCTTTTGGATGAGTACGCAGAATACACACCCGAATATGCTGCCGAGGAATGCCGAATCCCCGTTGAGCAGGTAATCGAGGTCGGTGAAGTGGTTGCCAATGCAGGTACTCAACTATGTACGCATGTCTGGCGCAGTGCTGCGATTGGTAACCTTGGGGGTTGGCAGGTGAGTCGGGCACTTCACTTCCTCAACGTGCTGACTGGAAGTGTCGGTACAGAAGGTGGAACAGCCCCCAATTCATGGTCCAAGTTCAAGCCGGAACTGTTCGATGTACCCCCAGATCCAGATGGTTGGAACGAACTTCACTTCCCGCCTGAATACATGCTCGCTCATTACGAGATGAGTCACATCCTACCTCATCTAGTCAAAGATGGCCGAGGCACCATGGATGTCTACTTCACTCGTGTCTTCAACCCAGTTTGGACCTATCCAGACGGATTTTCATGGATGGAGATGCTGCAGAACGAGGACAGCATTGGCTGCCACATTGCGCTCACTCCGACATGGAACGAGACCGCCTTCTTCGCAGACTACGTTCTGCCGATGGGTCACGCATCAGAGCGACACGACGTCAATTCATATGCGACCAGTTCTGGGAAATGGGTTGCCTTCCGCCAACCCGTATTGCGCGAATATGCCCGACGCGAGGGGCGGGATGTGACATTCACCTACGAGATCAATCCAGGGGAAGTATGGGAAGAGGACGAGTTCTGGAATGAACTCAGCCTCCGCATCGACCCGGATGGAGAAATGGGTATCAAGAAACACTTCGAATCCCCCTATAGAAAGGGTGAATCAATCACAATCGACGAATATTACCAGTATTTGTTTGAGCGTGTGCCTGGACTGCCTGAGGCAGCCAGTGAAGAGAGTCTCACTGAGCTTGATTACATGCGCAAGCATGGTGCATTCATGATTGAGCCAGCGACATACAAGAAACACGAAGAGGAAGGTTGGCCCACTCCGAGTGGAAAGCAGGAGTTCTACTCACAGACGATGATTGATTTCGGCTACCCGGAGCACGCAATTCCACATTTCCGAATCAAGAGTCAAGTCCACCCTTCACGACTAACTGGCGACGACGAATACTGCTTGTTGCCCAATTTCCGACTGCCTCAGCACATCCACTCGCGCTCGGCCAATGCCAAGTGGCTGGTTGAGATTGCACATCGCAACCCGATTTGGATCCATCCAAAGGATGCGGGAAAACTGGGCATTGAGGAAGGTGACCTGCTGAAGATAGAGACTGAGATTGGTTGGTTCGTCGACAAGGTTTGGGTGACTGAGAGCATCAAGCCCGGTGTGGTTGGATGCAGCCACCACATTGGACGATGGCGTCGCAGTCAGGACCGTGGCAACCGCTTCTTGACCAATGAAGTGACTATTGACGACCAAGGTGATGGAAAGATGAAAATGCGAACTGTCAGCGGCGTCCAGCCCTTTGAGTCAGTAGATCCTGACACAAATCGAATTTGGTGGAGAGACGGGGGCGTGCACCAGAACATAACGCATGCTGTGCAACCAGACCCAATATCTGGTGCCCACTGCTGGCTGCAGAAGGTACGTCTCTCTAGGCCCGGTCCAGATGAACAGTATGGTGACGTCGAAGTCGATACAGAGAAGTCGTTCGCCTACTACAAGAAATGGAACGAGATGGCATTAGAGAAAGAGACGCACCCCCGGGGGGAGCGACGACCATTGTGGATGAAGCGACCATTGTCTCCGAAGAAGGAACACTGGTTCATGCCGAAATGAGATCCGTCAGATACCTGAGCAAGCTCATACTGACCATTGTGATAAATATCCAAGTGATTGCTGAAGTTGGCAGATTTTTGAACGAGAACCGTCCTCCCATGTAGGCGAATCCCAATGCCAAAATCGGCGTCATGATTCGCAGCAGCATCTCGATTTCCATTAACTCCCCCCACCCTCTTGCAACCGAATGGGTGATGATGGCAATTGGCACCACCAGTGAGGCGATTGCGAATGATGTTCCTGCCGCGTCGCGTACACCGAGTCCACCCCAGCCCCGATTCATGGTGACGTAGATTGCGCCACCCCCGATGCCGAGCATTCCACAAGCCAGTCCACCGACACCTGTACCGATTCTGTACATCTTGGGGTCGAAATCACCTTCTGTTACTACAATCTCTGAACGCATCCTTCGGATGGTCTGATAGAGTACCCATGAAGTTAGACACAGTGCGATGACCTTGACGGTCACATCACTAACCTGTTCAATGGCCCAGATACTAGTCAACGCACCTATGACTGCGGCGGGCAGCGCGGTCATCACGGCAACCCCCACGCGATCCATTTTGACCAATTGCTCGGCCCGATGTGCCTGCGCACTGCCCAGTGCCGTGCAGAGTACCATTACGAGAGAGCCGAGGATAGCGGTCTCAAATGGCAATCCAGCCAGATAGTGAAGAATTGGCACATATAGCAATCCTCCACCCAACCCAATGGGGCTGAAAAGAACGACCACAATCAGGAGAAGTGCGACCACTCCTAGTGCTTCAAGTGAGACCAACTGAAACCCTCAGAGCGCCTCGATGAGCACAGCGATGCCTTGTCCACCACCGATGCAAGCAGTGGCAATCCCGTACTTGCCGCCACTGCGCTGGAGTTCGTGTGCCAGAGTGAGAACTAGGCGGGTTCCGGTTGCCGCCAGAGGATGCCCAATACCCACAGCCCCACCGTTGACATTCACCTTGTCGACATCAATGCCGAGATCCTTGATGCAAGCCATCGCCTGACCGGCGAATGCCTCGTTGATTTCCCAACGGTCGATGTCATCCACCGATAGACCTGCCTTTTCCAGTGCCTTACGACTAGAGGGTACAGGTCCGTGGGCCATGATGGCAGGCTCAAGGCCGACGATGCCCCATGAGACGATACGTGCGAGCGGCGAATCTCCATCGGCAGCAGCACGACTGGCCGACTTGATGACCACAGCTGCTGCTCCATCGACCACACCAGAGGCGTTGCCTGCAGTGACCAGCGAGTCTGGACCGAAGTGAGTCCTCAATCCAGAAAGTGATTCTGCTGTGGTGTCGCGCACGACGTGATCCTCATCACCAGCACCGACCATTCCGTCTGCTGTCTCTACCTCAACTATTTCTTGGGCCCATACGCCGGCATCAATGCTGTTCTCTGTTCTCTGGTGACTCATGGCGGCAAATGCATCGGCCTCTTCCCGAGTCACACCGATTCGCTTGCACAACTCATCAGAGGTTTGTGCCATGAACGAGCCGCACATGCCATCGATTAGATTGGTGAACAGAAGGTCCTCCATATCCTTGTCAATTTCAGTGCCCGCTTGAGGGGGCCTACCGAGTCGATATGTGCTGCGCATTCCACGCAGAACGTGAGGGGCCTGCGAGAGATTCTCCATGCCTCCAGCGACGACCACATCGGCCTCACCGAGCATAATCATCTGGGCACCTGTCACGATGGACTGAGCACCACTGCCGCACAGTCGGTTGAGAGTGAGCATTGGGACTTCTTGAGGGATGCCTGCCTTGAGTCCGGCATGCCGACTACCGAAGATTGCTTGGCCAGAGGTCTGCAGAGCATGACCCATCACGACATGATCGACTGAGCCTGCATCTGTTCCGGTTTTTTCAAGCGCACCTCGAATCGCGGTTGCACCCAAATCCTCAGCGGTCACATCCGCCAACAGGCCACCCGGTTCCCCATCGCCACGCTTACCTCCAGACCATTCGCAGAAAGGGGTTCTTGCTCCTCCAACGATGACAACATCCTCGACCATGATGCTTCGACCGGCACACGGTTCTTCAACGGTACGGCCGCGTTTTCCCTCAAAGTAAACTGCCAATTATGGCACTACCTGCAATCCATGCGCCTGCAGTGGAACCCAAATTGGCGAACGCGGTCACAAGTAAGACACGACCGACTTTGTTCTTCCAGAAGAGTGAGAGTTGATCGAGTTTCAGGAAGGCCTGCAGATCTTTGGTCGAAGGAGCAGCTACATTCAGTTGGACTAGTCCGGCAAACCACCCAGCCGCTAACATTGGATTCAGTGATGTAATCGGACTGGCGATGGCTGCTGTAAGGATGGACAGTGGATGTCCTCTGGCAATTGCAGCACCCAATGCTGCTAGAACCGCATTGAGAGCCAGCCAAGTGATGGCTGCTTCCTTGAGCGCGGCCATATCACCTTGGGAAGCCATCCAAGCGAATAGGCCGAGCATGAGAACGGGAATGCCCCACTTCACGCCCTTCCACGCCCGGTGAGGTGGTTCGACGCGATTCAATTCGCGCAGACGTTCTTTGTCGACCTCGATGTTGTTCCGAAGGTGAGCAGCGACTCCTTCCAAGTGGCCGGCGCCGATGACTGCGAGTACTTTCCCTTCGGGGCGCAGTTGCTGGATACTGCTGGCTAGAAATTCATCTCGTTCATCGATGAGCACCTCTCCTGCGGCAGGTGCCACATCTCTTAGTTCCCCCATCAGTTCAGTAATCAGGTCTGTATTCTCGAGAAGTTCGTCGACCTGAATTTCCTCATCTTCCTCCTCTTGGAACAGGAGAGCTGACATGACTCTCCATTTCTCTCGGAATCTCATTCTACGCCAGGCTCTGCGCAATGTTGTCTGGATGTCACGGTCGACCAGTGCCACTTCCTTCTGGGCTTCACTGGCAGCCTGCATGGCTGCCAACAGATCAGTTCCGGGCTTCTCACCCTCTGCTAAGCCCATGCGTCGCTGCTCGACAGCAAGCATGGATTGGAACAGAACTAGGGGCGCCTTTCCTTCACGGAGAACTTTTCCCAACGTCTCATTGTCGAACCGTTCCGGTCGCGATAGGGCATCCAAACGACTCTTACACAATTCGATGGCAACGATATCTGGCTCGTATTCAGATACCTCTCTACGAGCGGCATCAGCACTTGCTTTGGAGATGTGCGCCGTACCAAGTAAACGCAGGTTGTCATCGATGTCGACTATGGTCATGAATTCAACTCCGGACGCAGAGTAGCCATTGTCGTCAGGAGGTCGTTATGCGCCTCTACGTCGTGAACCCGGAGAATGTCGACACCTTCCAGCATGGCATGGGCAGCCACCCCGAGTGTTCCAGCCAACCGATCTTCGGTTCGTTCTCGTCCTAGCAGTTGATTGAACATTGATTTTCTGCTGACCCCCCACATGATGCTATAGTTCGAATCACTACGGGAATGTAACAATTCGAGATTGTGGTTCAGATTCTTGCCAAATCCGATGCCTGGGTCTAGGCATATCAGTGCTGGATTATGCCCCCTTTCAATAAGTCCTTCAGCCGTAGATATTAGAGATCCGTAGACTTCCTTGAACACATCTTCGTACGTTGGATTCTGCTGCATATTTCCAGGTGCACCTTGCATGTGCATGATGCAGACTGCACATCCACGTTCGACCACAAGTTCCCTCATTGCCGAGTCACGCAAACCACTGACATCGTTGACCATGTTGGCACCCGCGTCGAGTGCAGCCTCAGCAACATCAAATCGGCGCGTATCAATCGAGATGAGGCCGTCAGGATTGGCTTGGCGCAGTGCTTGGATAACTGGCACCACCCTAGCTGTTTCTTCTACCGAGTCGACCGGAGTTGCACCCGGTCGAGTCGATTCGCCACCGATATCTACCCAATCTGCTCCCGCTGACCACATTTTCAATCCGCGTTCAATTGCTGAATCCAAATCAACTCTTGAGGCCGCATGGAACGAATCTGGAGTGACATTGAGAATCCCCATCAACCGGCACCGCCCATCAGGGCGGCGTCTCAGAAAGGGTCGCAAGTCGTCCATGTAAGTCCCCGGTGGGACGGTATGGTTTATGATGTGTGGAGAGGGCGTTGCGGTCTCGTGGCAGGCGAAGGTGAATCCGAAAGCATGGCACTTGTGCCATCTGACATGGCTGACTTGGAAGACATACTCTCGTTATCAAATCTCGAATCATACGGTGACGAATCCTCTGCTCCAAATGCAGACACACTGGAATTAGCCGAATCTATTCTGCAACGATTGCAGCCACGTGACCGACTTGAAATGAGCGAAATGGTGTTCAGAAACGCTGTCGCATCTGGAATACTTCTGATGGCAGTCACATTGTTCTGGTGGTTGACGGTCAATGTCTTCGGTACTGAGTTGGGTTCAGATGAGGCTGAACTTTCACTCATCTTCAGTCTGAATTACAAATGGGTCGCTGCAGTTGTTCCTGCTCTGGTCTTTACGGCCACAGCTCTGATGAAGTTGTCAAGGGAGAGAAGTCAGCCTTGGCCCGGCTTAGCTGCTGGTGCTATGCTCATTCTCGCTATGTTCATGGCCATTGAGCCGATTGGTCATCTCGCCTTCGGTGATGCTGCTGCTGTCATGCTTCTCCATTCGGCCCGCCTCATCGCTCTGGGTGTGATGGTTCACTATTGTGCATCCATGTTCCTCGATGCCCTCCTGCTCCGCTGGGTCCGCGATCTCCTCGCCAACTTCCCAGTTGACATCTCACCTCTGGGCGGTGCTCCCGCCGAGGGACAGGCTGAAGAAGCGGCGCCGTTGGCCTGATTCCGTGCGACCCAACGTCACGGTGGTTCGTCTTGGCCACCGACAGCAACGCGACAAGCGAATCACGAGTCATCTTGGCCTGACGGCTCGAGCTATGGGTGCAAATCACTTCGTACTGTGTGGCGACGAAGATCAAGGCGTATTGGACACCTTGTCGGATGTGACTGACAACTTCGGTGGCAACTTCTCTTCTGAGCACCATGCGAAGCCTATGGGATTTCTACGCCACTTCGCCCAGCAGGGCGGCCGCATCGTACATCTTACGATGTACGGCGAGCCCCACGATGCAATCACATCAGAGATACCCACTGATGGACCGATCGCTGTCGTAGTGGGGGGCGCCAAAGTTCCCGGCGACATCTACAAACTCGCTAATTACAATGTATCCATAGGACACCAGCCACATTCAGAGGTGGCTGCATTGGCTCTTTTCATGTCCGAATTGATGGGCGGAGTTGCCGGGCCAGAGCAGTTCCCAGGGGCTCGTTTGGAGATACAATCACACCCATCAGGGAAGGTCGTCATCGACCGGAATGAAGATTCTAATCCATCTTAATGATTATAACCGGATTTCAGGGAGAGTCCGAGGGTGCGAGGGTGACGGTAACAGGGGGCTTCTCTCCCGGTTCTGGTCAACTCGGCGTTTCCAAGGCCTTTATCGCCCGCGATGCGGCTGATTTACTGCTTCCTAACTCACCTTCACATGAGCATGCAGAAGCGAGCGGCCGGGGCGTCCTTTTGCTGGCGGACGGTTCGCGTCACGAAGGGGATTTATTCGGTGCTGCAACTATTGCAGAAGGCGAGTTGGTATTCACTACGAATATGACTGGATATCAGGAATCTCTGACTGACCCTTCCTTTGCAGGACAGGTGTTGACATTCACATGGCCGTTGTTGGGCAACTATGGGATTGCCGCCGGCATTTCAGAATCGGCCGGAGTTTGGCCAAGGGGCGTGGTTTGCCGCGAACTGATGATGGAGCCGGACCATCGACATTGCATCGGCACGGTACACGACCTTCTCTTAGCGCATGGGGTTCCGGGAATCTCTGGCATCGATACGCGAGCTGTCACACGACGCGTGCGTGAATATGGTGTCATCCTCAGCATCTTTGGTCCAATCGAGAAGGAGGCCGAGATGGTAGAGATTCTGAAAGAGATGGAATCCCCCGATCTCGCAGATTTGGCCGATGAGGTCAGCCGAGATGACCCGGTGTTCCTCAACGAAGGGGCGACGGATACAGAAGGCAAACCCCTTCCTCGTGTAGCTGCTTTGGATTGTGGAATCAAGTACAACATTCTACGAGAACTGTGTACTCGCTTTGAGGTCCTCTGGTGTCCACCCGATGTTGATTGGTCCGAGTTATGTAGCACCTTCCAAATCGATGCTCTATTCTGCAGCAATGGCCCCGGTGACCCGGCTCATCCAGGCAAGGCGACGGCTGCACGTCGCACACTTGCGCAAGCGACCAAGCAAGGCGTCCCGGTCATGGGCATCTGCTTAGGCCACCAATTGATGGGTCTGGCCAGCGGACTTAGAACCTACAAATTACGCTATGGCCACCGTGGCGGCAATCAACCAGTCCTCGATATTCAGACACAGAAGGTGAGCATCACCAGCCAGAATCATGGCTTTGCTGTTGAGGACCCAGTCAAGGGTATGCTTGCACCCCACCCATCGGGAGCTAATTCGGGTGAAGTAGACAATCTGACGGGTTGCGATGTCGAGGTTCGATTCATCAATGCAAACGATCGCACTGTCGAAGGTTTGGATGTGAAGGGGAGGCCCGCCTTCACAATCCAATATCACCCTGAAGCATGCCCAGGTCCTCACGATGCCAATCCACTGTTTGACCGATTTGAGAATCTGGTTGCCAATCACATGGAGGTGAAGGCGAATGCCAAGACGCGATGATATCCAGAAGGTGATGATTCTAGGCAGTGGGCCCATTCGCATTGGGCAAGCCGCTGAATTCGATTTCTCGGGCTCACAAGCATGTCGTGCTTTGCGTTCTGATGGATATGAGGTTGTTTTGGTGAACTCGAATCCAGCAACTATTCAGAACGACCCCGAGATGGCCGACCGTATCTACATCGAACCCCTTCTCCCTGACGTCGTCAAACGCATCCTTGAGATTGAGAAACCCGATGCGTTGCTGGCTGGAATGGGTGGACAGACCGCCCTTAACATCGCCAGCAATCTCGCCCACAGTGGGGTTCTCGCTGAATTGAGCGTAGAACTCATCGGTTGTGATCTTCGGGCCATCGATGAGGCCGAGGATCGCGACCTATTCAACCAGGTCTGCTCTGAAATCGATCTCCCCATCTCCCAAGCCATGGCTTGTAATTCAATTGAGGAGGTTCTAGCTGCAGCGGATGAACTTGGCAAGTATCCGATTCTGATACGTCCCGCATTTACACTGGGTGGATTGGGTGGTGGCACCGCATGGAATACTGGTGAATTAGTGGAAATTGCCAGTCAAGGAATTCTTCATTCTCAAATAGGACAGGTGCTGATTGAAGAGAGCATTCTTGGATGGCAGGAATTCGAGTACGAGGTCATGCGCGATGCCAGTGACAATTGCATCATCGTGTGTACTATGGAAAATATCGACCCGATGGGCATCCATACGGGTGAATCGATTGTCGTAGCTCCTGCCCAGACCCTTTCTGATCGTGACCACCAGGGATTGCGTGATGCTGCGCTGCGCTTGATTCGTCGCCTCGACATCAAAGGTGGATGCAACGTTCAATTCACAGTCAACCAAGACACGGGTGAATTTCGTGTTATCGAAGTGAATCCTCGCGTATCCCGTTCCTCTGCCCTTGCATCTAAGGCAACGGGTTATCCAATTGCACGAATGGCTGCGTTGATTGCTGTCGGTTATACTTTGGATGAATTGCCCAATCCCATCACTGGAGAGGGAACCACTGCTGCCTTTGAGCCCACACTGGATTACGCTGTGGTCAAGATTCCACGCTGGCCGTTCGACAAATTCCGCACTGCGGATCGAACCTTGGGGACGAGCATGAAATCCACAGGCGAAGTCATGGCCATTGGTCGCAATTTCGAGGAAGCCATGCTGAAGGCCATCGCTTCCCTAGAATATGGCCAACCGCATCCTCGCCCACTTACACTTGCGGATGCAAGCGATGGCGAGTCGATGGATGAACGTGCGCACGAACCATTACCTGACGACATTCTCGCCAACTGGCTCAAGGTTGCCACGGATCGACGGTTGGGTGCATTGGTCGAGGCATTCAGACGCGGAATGGGCATCGAGGAGGTTCGAGACGGTACTGGAAACATCACAAGATGGTTCCTTCACCGATTCAAGAAGATCGCCGAAATGGAGGCTGAAATTGTCGCGGCCGATTGTGAAGCGAGAGATATCACTGAGGTCCAGATGAGGACCTGGAAAGGCCTTGGTTTCACAGATGCCCATATCGCTGATGCGATTGCCGGATTCCCAGCTAGTGGCTGGAATCGATTGCCGGAAGGCCGAACAGAGATTGATGTGATGAAACGTCGACATGAACTGGCCATCCATCCACGCTTCCGCATGGTCGATTCCTGTGCCGCTGAATTCGCTGCGGTCACACCGTACTACTATGCAACCTACGAAGGTGGCAGCGCGCCATTAGGCGTTGATCATGTTCCCGCAGAGAAGAAGGAGGAACGCCAACGTTTGGTGGTCATCGGTTCCGGCCCCATTCGCATTGGCCAAGGCATTGAATTCGACTACGGAGCCGTGCATGCGGTGCAAGCGATTCGAGAAGCAGGTCATGAGGCAATCATCGTCAACAACAATCCCGAAACCGTCAGTACCGACTTCGATACATCCGACCGCCTATACTTCGAACCATTGACCACAGAATGTGTAGCTGAGATTCTACTCAGAGAAGGTGCCGATGGAATTCTTCTGCAATTTGGTGGTCAGACTGCCATCAATCTGGCTTTACCCCTCGACGACCGTATGCCTCACCTTTCCGAGCAGGGTTTGTCTTGTTCGATGATGGGAACTTCCCCGGATGCAGTGGATGAGGCCAGTGATCGCGAACGATTCGAAGCCTTTGGTGAACGCAGCATCATTCGACTACCCAATGGCCGCACGGGAAAAACTCCAGCAGCTATTCGTGCCGCTGTCGCTGAGATTGGATACCCAGTCTTGGTACGACCGTCCTACGTACTTGGTGGACGTGGCATGGAGATTCTGACCGACGATGATCAATTGGAGACCTACATGGCGGATGCTTACATCGCTCCAGACAAACCCCTACTTGTCGATGAATATCTGGGTGGTGCCATCGAACTGGATGTCGATGCTGTCTGTGATGGTGAAGACGTTCTTGTCGGCGCGGTGATGGAGCATTTGGAAGAGGCAGGTATCCACAGTGGTGATTCGACCTGCTTCATCCCCACACAAAACGTTAGTGAGGAGATACTTACAAAGGTTCACGAATGGACCAAAGAAATCGGAATAGGGTTGAACATACGCGGCTGTTTCAACATTCAATTCTGCATATGTCGAAACGAACTATACGTGCTGGAAGTCAACCCACGTGGTTCGCGAACTTTCCCCTTCGTTGCCAAAGCCACTGGAATCCCATTGGCGAGGATTGCTGCCCACATCACGATTGGAGATCAGTTGGCCAACATGGAAATCCCTCGCCGTCAAACAGACGCAGTCTGCGTCAAAGCACCAGTCTTCCCATTCCTGAAACTTCGAGGCCTAGACCCTGCCCCTGGACCCGAGATGAAAAGCACCGGTGAGGTCATGGGCAGCCACGTCGATGCGGCATCTGCATATCTCAAAGCACGTCTGGCTACAGAACTCCCTGTTCCGACACGCGGAGGAGTTTACCTCACTGTGAAGGATGAAGACAAGGGCCACCTCATTCCCATGGCCCGCTCTTTGCAAGAGATGGGTTTCACTCTACATGCAACGCAAGGCACGGCTCGCCACCTGAGGGATGTAGGCGGTCTTGATGTTGAAACTTGTTACAGAATTGCTGAGGGCCAGAGTCCAGATGCTCTTGACTTGATGCGTACCGGCAAGATTCACCTAATCATCAACACACCCCGAAACAGTGGCGGTGCGGTACTGGATGGCAACATGATGCGTCGCTTGGCCGTAGAACTCAACATTCCCTTCGTCACCACGATGTCGGGCGCTCGAATGGAATGTCAAGCGATTGCGGTTGCCCAAGAAGGCATGCCCGAACCTCGACGCCTCATCGTTGATTACATCTGATTAACAAGCATCGAACGCTTCGATGATGTACTTTGTGAATGGACTGGTCCATGCCAGTTCAGAGAGTCCATCCTGTCCGTCTGCGGAATAAATTCTGACCACATCCTGAACTCGAACGTTACCTTCTGCGGAGCGAGCGAGAATGGTCTTGGCCTTGAGCACCTTTCCGGTACCGTGTGGATCAAAGACGGTATCCAATGCATCTGCGAGGAACCAATCGACCTTTCCATCCGCCTCTCCTTCGTAGGTCTTCTTGGCAGCTCCACGCCGTACAGTTGGTGCTGAAGCCTTCTTGGCCGCCTTTGGTTTGAATGTTGACCCGCCAGTGGTTGAAACAACCTTGCGACCGCCACCTCGGGCTGCCATATCCGCCCGAACTTCTTCCTCGATACTTTCGCGTAGTTCATCTTCGACCTTCTTTCGCAAATCATCTTCTACTTCTTTGAGAATCTTCGGGCGCAATTCACTGCCAATCTTCTCCGTCATGGTATCTTCATCAAGGGCAGCGAGTTGGCCAGCCAAATCATCGCGTTGTGATTGAGCCGCTTGAGTTTCAGTGAGGTAGTGTGCGGCAACTTGAACCAAACTAGTCTCCATAGCTGCCTGTGCTTGCAACTGAACGACTTCACCGGAGTGATCTCTCCACTTTCTCCATTGAAGCATCGTGTGTGAATGAATATCTGACCCACACTTAGGGCAGAACGAGCGCTTAGGAGGTTTCAGGACTGGAATGCCTCGAAGATCTTCATTGGTCAATTTGGTCTCATCGATTCCACCGGCTGCAATATCGTGAATGTGATGGCTGGCTTCCATGCCCAGTGCCATTGCTTCAATGAAGAGTGGGTCACCGGTGTTGATTGAGCCCGATTGGATGTGGCCCCAAGCATCGGTCTGCGAACTCATCAGAGCGACAGCGGCTGCAGCGGCCGGGCTGGTTGTGTACCCTAGGGCTGCCTCTGAAAGACCGCCTTTGGTGACCTTGGGTGCTGCTGCCTTCTCCTCCATCTGTTCTGGAGTGACCCCACTTCCTTCGGCAGGAGCGGCCAAACCCAGTTCAATCGGATTCTCGCCTTCTTCGACTTTTGCGATGAGGTCGAATTTCTCCGCCATTGACAAATCGTCGCGGCCTCGAATCAATTCTTTCAACTGTCGAACATCGTGCCCCGTCGAAGTGATTGGACCGTCCGTTTCCAAGTCGTGACCACACTGTAGACAGAATTTCGAGACGGCATCTACACCGGATTCGCAACTGGGGCAATACACCGGCATTGCCCTCGCCACGCCTGCCTCCTCTTTCAAGCGTGTGGGTGGTTGTGATTTCTGAACTACGTTCAGGATGACAACTCATCAATTGCCAATTGTAGAAGGTCTAGAACGGCTTGCATATCCATTTCTTCAAGAATATTGGCTAATTTCGGCCCGAAGTCTTGATTCAGTACAATCCAATACAACGTTTGGAAAGCATCCCTCAAAGAAATGTCACGACTTTTCGCTTCATTACAAATGATGGCATTGATTTCATGGGACTTCCATTCGCAATCTGCTAGGCCCCGGCACAAGGCCTTCAGATAGTCCACATCTCGTTCGTCGATATTCTCCTTGGCTCCATCACCAATTTCGGTTTGGATCCTTAGACGGAACGCTTCCGGAAAGTGGGGGCTAGAAATCCATGCGCGCATCAACTCAAGACGCCTAGGTAAATCTCCTGTGGGCTCACTCTCAATCAATCCGCTACGGTGTAGAGATTCCCAAACGTTGGCATCCTCGCTTCGAATCTGTGCAAGCATGGAGAGGTGCCGAAAGGTCACTCGCTCAGATGCTGCCTGAGGCGTACTTGCAGGGTCAATCTGAGAGTAGAGAAGTTGCGCCTTGAGTTTCTCCCAAGCCACCTGTTGTCGGCGACTGAGTTCATCCCATTCCCCTGGCCCTTTTTCTAGATCCGAGAGTTTTTTCTGATATTCATCTGCAAGTTCGATTAGCGCACTTCCTGTGTCAAAATCAATGTGGCGATTCGGTTTGTTTCTAGTTATGAGATATCGAATAATTTCTGGTGGGACCAGATTCAGAGCTTCTAATGGTCCGATGATGACGCCTGTGCTGCTAGACATTGCCCCTACGCCCTTCAAAGAAATCCATTCGTATGTTGTTGGATAGGGCGGCTCATTCCCCAGCAACCGACAAATCTCCTTCCCAGTATCATACGAACCACCCGCTGCCCCGTGATCCTTGCCGAACGGCTCCATGGTCACGCCTCGCCAGACCCACTTCGCAGGCCAATCAACCCTCCAGGGGAGTTTCCCTTCTCCCTTTGTGACATCAGACTGGCCTGAATTACCATCTGAATCAATCCAATTCACAATAGGGTCGTCCCAACCTGTAATTCGTATGCCGTCAATCGAACCCTTGGAATCGATTGGATTCCATGGGAACCAATCATCATCCAATTCCCTTCCTGAAACGCGTTCGATGACCTCTCGAATCGCATCGACCTGATTACAGGCCGAGCGCGACGCTTCAGCGAACTTCCCACTCTGGTAAGCGTCATAGTTGTAGATGACCTCATCGATTTGGACTCCTATTGCCTCCAATGCTTGGATGAATGGTTCTAGGAAATGTCTGGCGTAGGAGATGCCTTGAGCGAAGCGTTCGTTATCAGGAACACCATTGGCATCAGGAGGTGGGATGTTGGCCAACTGGTGTCCGATGTATTGTTCATACGAATTATCAAGAAATGAGTAAACCTTACGAAGAGGATCTGCATCATCTACAAAGAAGACAAACTCTGCATCCAAATCCAATGCTATACAAGCCCGCTTGATGATGTCCGAGGTGAGAATTTCTCGCAGATGACCTATGTGGAATTCTCCCGAGGGCGTGATGCCGGATGCGATGACATGCTTGTCACCGCGATGCGATAGGGCCGTCGCTATGGAATCAGCCCAATGCATGTGGATTCACCTCAAACTTTCACTGCACGAATGAGTCCACGAAGAGGCACACCAGAGACTGTATTCTCCTCTGTCTTGTTGACCATCACGATACTGAGGACGACCTCTGCTCCACCATCCTGCAGTGTTTTGATTGTCCGTTTCATGGTCTCACCGGATGAGAGTACGTCATCGACAACAACCACCTTGCGTCCGGCTACGTTGCCATATTTGTTTGAGAGATGACCATCCCCTTCTTCTGAGACCGAACGGAAGATGGCCACATCAACCTCGAGAATATCGGCAATTGAATTTGCGAACAAAATCCCATTGAGGCTGATACCGACAATGGTGTCTACTTCTTCCAATTCCTCCATTACGATATCGGCCATGATGGCCCCGATTGCGTTGATGCGATTGGGACGGGCTCCAATGGTTCTCCAGCCAATTCGGACATCATCTGGGTGTTCTGCTTCAGAAGCCCCTGTACTCAGCCAAATCACGGTTCGTTGGGAGATAGACAACTCATCTGCAATCTGTTGCGTATTGAGTCCTTGTTCTGTCATTTCTGCGACCTTTCCTCGCAGTTCGTCAATGCTCAGCGCCATGTGAATCGAGACTGTCTGCTGGCCCGTATCCTATCAAATCACCGGACAGAGTCCATAGGACTCTATCTAGAATCGACCTGTACTGCCAAACCCACCCTCTCCACGGTCAGTTCCCTCAAGTGCCTCTCTGTCAACTTCGACAAAGCGGATTTGAGGTACGCGTTTGAACAATAATTGGCCAATTCGTTCTCCTTTTTCGACCACAAACGAATCGCCTTCACCAATCCAATGAGCCAACACCATCAATTCGCCACGATAATCAGCATCAATGGTCCCAATTCCATTCGGTAGGATGAGTCCTCGTTTTCCAAGACCAGAACGACATCTGACCTGCCCTTCCCAGCCTGGTGGAATTGCCAGAACGAGGCCAGTGGGTAGCATTTCTGTGGTCCCTTTACGCACCTCAACGCGCTCGACTGAACGGAGATCAAATCCAGCCGCCAAGTCACTACCTTGGACAGGCAATTGAGAATCAGGATGAATGCGTGCGATTCGCACCTCTATGGCCTCGTCCATACCTGTCTGCGCTGCGCAGGGGAACATTGGTTCTGTCGGTGGCCTCAAGAAGGGGATGTGGGTGGGCCAGACGATGACGGACTTCGATTACGAGTCATTGCTCGACCGTGCAAGGGACAAGATTCCAGAGGATATCTCGTCGCGCAGTCGTTGGACTCTACCTGAACCGGATGTGCTTATCGAAGGTTCTCAGACCATTTTGCGCAACTTCAACGAGTTGGTCTCGATGATGGACCGTGATGCTGATCACGTCTACCATTTCTTGCAGAACGAACTCGGCACCAGCGGAACCCGGGACAAGGGACGCATTCTGCTCAAAGGTCGAATCCCCCCACGTCGAATCAAAGAGCGCATTGTTGCATATGTGAAGACCTACATCCTGTGCCATCAGTGCAATGCTCCAGATACGGCCTTCCTCAGGGAAGATCGCACAACGCTGCTGAAGTGCCAAGCTTGCGGTGCTACTCGACCCGTCAAACTCTGATTACTTAGGGCTGAAGTCGAGCAGAACCTTTCCTCGATTGCCGCGGTCATGGTCGTGCTGTTGTGTCGCTACCCAATTCAAGCCTCTTGCTTTATTTTTTGACTGGAACTATTATTTCTGAGGGGGGAAGTCGATCCGCCTTAAACGAATTTATTTTTCCTTCACTAGGATACCCTACACAAATACCACATAGCAAAGAATAGTTTTTGCTGATTGAGAACTCTTTGCGCACCGCATCTTCCCAAACAGCCACCGACCCTTGAGCACAGGTACCTAGGCCCTTTGCATGGGCTGACAACATTAGATTCTGCATGAAAAGTCCGGCATCTGAGGTGGCAAATTTTCCTAGACTTTTATGCGTGAATAGGAATAGTTCTACAGGTGCTCCAAAGAATTCGTAATTTCTTGCCCAGAAGGCATCTCTTCCCTTTTTGTCATCTCTTTCTACACCAATATGAGTCAACATTTCTTTGCCCACTCGTCTTGATCGAGGAATCAAATCTTTGTGATATGGCTTGATAATCAACCAATTACTAGTTGGTAATCCCTTTCTTCTAAATACAGCTTTCATTTTAGCGAAAAACCCCTCGCCACGAGCACTTTTGATAGATTCAAAGCGACTTAGAAATTCCTTCGAGAGCCTGTCTCTGACATCCTCTATAGCGACTGCAACGACAAATGGTCTAGTATTACTCCAACTGGGAGAAGTGAGACCGTCAGCAATGATTTCCTGAATCAATTCATCTGGAACCGGAGTTGACTTGAAATCTCGTGTTGAGCGACGAGATGCCACAAACGAACTGAAATCATTGGAGTCGAAATTCTTGGTCATCAGTAATCTCCTCAGTTCAATCCTCAAGTGTCATCCTCAAGCCTTCTGCAATGGAACCTGAGCGAAGATGCTCAAGGAGTTCGGGAATGTTCTCTTCACCTTTGAGGGTATACCAAACACCCTCTGGATAAACCACACACGATATTCCACGCTCACATTGGCCCAAACAACCGGCCTTCTGAACCCGAATATTCGAAATCCCCTCGGCTTTGGCTGCTGTCTTGACTGCCTTCATCAAGGCAAGACTCCCCTTGGCAGCACAACAACCACGGGGTGCATCGCTATCCCTCTCATGAGCACAGAAGAACATGTGTCGATTGAAGCCACTCATCCGCATCACATCGTTGGCAATCAATGATTTTCCATCGGTGCGATACCTATTCAACCCCAGAGATGATCATCGTCGACACCCTTGGTCTTCTTCTCGACATCTTCGTGTATCTTGGTCCGACGCTTCTGATCTTCACGTTCAAATTGTAGTAATTCATTATCGTCGATGTAAGCAGGTCGCATATGTGCAATCAAGCGCACTTCAACAATCACATCGCGTGCAATGTAACGGTAACTTCCATCGATATCCAGGACCTCAACAGTCATCTTGTTGATGCCAATCAGGCGCCCACGCACCCATTCATCAGCACCTTC
>Ga0208765_1000904_pt1 | contig 18907 bp, 14 predicted proteins | sample ETNtaG_2_FD_185783 | JGI IMG/M metagenome (GOLD analysis project Ga0208765, IMG submission 185783) | Marine microbial and viral communities from oxygen minimum zone, Eastern Pacific Ocean - ETNP201406SV203 (SPAdes) (version 2) | ecosystem: Environmental > Aquatic > Marine > Oceanic ...
GCACTAACCTCATATTCCCCATCATGTGCCTTTTGATTAAGTGTCTCAATGTCGAGTAATATATGTTCAAAACGATACCCTGGTGTATCAAATGCTCCCGATGTGAGTGCATGGAACATGAATGCATCATCGGGGTCAGGTGAATGACCAACACGAATGGTGCGGACATTCTCATTGTTCACCATGCACCGGCGTAATGCATTGACCATTTGACAGATTCGGCGTCGGCTACTCAATTGCACAACAGCGTGCTTAATAGCCGACGCGTTTTGCCCGATGTGAGTAACATGGTAGACAAGTCCAAATTGGCAATATCTAAAGGCCAATTGGGTCCAATCTGTCATTCATGTGGAACTCTAATGACATTCGGCGAATCATGTACCATTGATGGTGAATACGTCTGTTGGGATTGTTATGTTGAACTCACCGGAGCGCAACCATCAACAGACTCGAAACCTAACCCAGGTTTGCGAATCTCATAGGCGCTGTATTCAATAGCCCCCTCCGTTCATCAGCACAGTGGTGACTTGATGTCTGTTGGTTGGGCTCGATACGCATTCAAGTTCAGCGAGTATTACAATTCTAGAAATATCGAGGATATGTGGTTTCCTCCTCGTTTGAGATCTAGAGAATGGATGTTTATGGGATTCGATAAGGCTCCACCAAGACGACATATTGGATTCCGTAATCCTTCTGATGTACTCGATTATGTTTCCAAGCGTACACCACACAGTTGCTTTTACTCGACCGCCTATTATCGCGATCCAAATCAATGGTCCATGAAGGACAAACAACTCCAAGGTGCAGATTTGATTTTTGATTTGGATGGAGACCACTTACCTGGTGTTACAGATGGTGATTTCCCAACAATGATCAACGTGATTCAAGAACAGGCCCATCAATTGTGGTATGATTTCCTTGAACCGGAATTCGGATTTGACGAGAAATACCTCCAAGTCACATTTTCTGGACATAGGGGTTTTCATCTACACTATCGTTCACCCGATATTTGGTCACTCGATTCTCAGGCTAGAAGAGAATTAGTTTCTCACATTAAAGGCGAAGGGGTAGACATACAGGTACTGCTCGCTGGACCAGATTCGTCATGGAAACGTCGCATCACTTCGGGGGTTGATTCTGTACTCACAAAACTAGATTTAGCAGTAAATGATGATGCCCAAGGTAGGAAATCTGCCAAGGAACTCAAAGGTATCATAGATTCTAGAATTGGCACACCAGGATGCAAGGTACCAAGTTGTGGTATTAAATCGATACTTGCCATTGCCGAAAAGGTGCAAGAAACCGGTCGACGCGGGCGCCTAACGAATGGATTTGAAACTGGTGGATTGAAACCAGTATTTGGCGGTCGTCTTGACAATATATTCCTAGAATTAGTCAAAGGTGATAAGTCCGTTGTTCTCGGGAATGCTGGCGAAACCGATGAAGTAGTTACAATAGATTTGAAGCGTGTTATTCGGTGGCCTACGAGCCTACATGGTAAATCGGGTATGAAGGTTGTTGAATTTCCTTTAGAACGTCTCGATCCTCATGGTAGCAATCCATTCGATCCACTGACTGAGGCTGTACCATGGAAAATGGGTGGTGAAAAGATACCTTTACGTGGAATTAAATCTGATGTAACATATAGAATTGGTACAACTGAAGGTGAATTGAATGAAGGTGATGAATGCAGTGTTGATGAAGCCACAGCGACATTTTTGGTTCTGAAACAATGGGCTGAACCAGTCGCTTAACTATCACCAACTAAAGTTGGTGTCGAAGTACATACGCAGCATACGTTAAAGGCTTGCAGAGGGTCAAGTCATAGTACGGTAGTGCGGAGCATGTCTGAGGAAGAAGAGAATCCAACCCCTCCGCCCCCTCTAATGCCTCCACCACCATTGCCAGCTCCAGACGGGTTGCCCGCCCCGCCTCCATTACCCCCAACTGGTGATTTGCCACCACCACCGATGCCAGGAATGCCTGCTCCACCACCGATGCCTGAAATGCCAGCCCCTCCTCCTATGGCTCAACCGGCTCCACCACCGATGCCTGAAATGCCAGCCCCTCCTCCTATGGCTCAACCGGCTCCACCGCCTATGCCTGAGATGCCAGCCCCTCCTCCTATGGCTCAACCGGCTCCACCACCGATGCCTGAGTTACCTGCACTCGCTCCAATGCCTGAGATGCCGGCTCCACCTCCTATGCCTGAGATGCCGGCTCCACCTCCTATGCCTGAGATGCCGGCTCCAGTCTCAGTATCAGTCGAATCTGAAGATGAGCATGTAGAATTGCCTGATCCTTTGGCTGCCCTAGATATTCTCAGTTCCACCCCCGCCGAAATCACAACAGTTTCATCAACACCTGCTGAACCATCTACTACACCAGACCTACTTGCCGCCCTAGATAATGCACCCAGTGATGATGAGTCCGATTCAGAACTAAGCGTTGCAGATTACAAATGGAAAGATTCCGTACTGGAATCGATAATCGATAAATTTGAAATCACAGATCGTGATGCATTTTTGGTCCATGCAACTGCATTTGATGCAAACAAAAATCTGTACCTCACTAAAAAGGAGTTGACAGAGGCGGCCAAGGAATGGGTTGAAATGACTACCCCCGTTGCTGAACTTCAACCGGTTGAAGAGCCTGAAGTGGTATCGATTGACATTCATCCTGAACCCGAATCCACGGTTGATGATGTTGTCGAATCCCCGATCGAAACTCCCCCTGTCGAAATTACTCCACCTCCTCCCGAACCTACACTAGAACTGCCACCTCTTCCGGCTGCCGAACCCCTATTGCCGCCCCCTCCCGTGATGGAATTGCCACCACTCCCTGCTCCATCGCCAGAAGCAACTGTTGAGATACAAGGAACGATTGAAGTTGAATCTGCTGGGATCGAATCTGATAATGAACAAACTGAAGATTATCGAGAATTGTGGAAGAGGCGATCGGAAAAATCATTACCACAGATGTATGGTGCAATAGATCGAATTGGTAGTGGTGAGATTGGTTCACTACTCGATCGATATTCCGACCGATTTGGGCATGAACTTGATCGTGAAATTATTGTAATGCGTCGTGCAGAACAGGATGCTCGACGAGAGGCTGTACCTGTAGTGGAACTGATATCTGCGCCAGTAGAATCTGATGAAGATGATGAGTTAAATATTCAACTTACAGAAGTTGAGGATATGCTTCGACCTCTACAAAATGCATACAAGGCTACGGACGATAAATCGGAAAAGAAGCGCCTAGCGCCTGCATTGAAGGCATTGATAGCTGAACGAAAGATTCTGTTGGCTGTGATTTCAGGTGAATCTGATGAAGATCTATTGGATGATATACCGGAACGACCTGATATTCCAGATTATGGTCAATATGAGGACGATTATGATGATGATGTTGAAGTATCCGAATCAACTGATGAGTTTTCAGATTTCTTCGAAATTATCAATCAATTGCTCGGAGATATGCCCGAGGAATGGGTCAACAATTTTGTTCAGGGCAAGGGTTTCGCACTATTCCAAAAAGTCGGCGAAGACCCAGGTGCTGCTGATGAAAGGACACGAAAGAAATTCTTCAATATGATTAACAATGAACTCGGAAGTATGCCTGATGATATGCTAGATGCATTCGTCGCCTCAGCCGAGTTTGATTTGTACAAAACGATGGGCGAAATGTACGGGGCGTGAAAATATGGGACTCCTTGAGAAAGCTGGTAAAATAAAAGATGATGACAAGCCAAAGAAGGCTGTTTCGAAGGCAAAGAAGGCAACAAAGCCAAAGAAGGCAGATCCTAAACCAGTAAAGGCTGCAAAAGCGAAACCGTCCCGTAAAGAGAGGGTGAAGCGTGTACCTAGAGAAGCACGCCTCATGCCAGACGAATTTCAACTCGCTGGTCGTGCATCAAGAGGGGCACGCTCATTGGTTGATTTCATCGTTTCATATTCTGGAATCGTTACCTTGATTGCATTCACTGCGACAGGTGCATTCTTCAATCCTACCTTATTCCTAGTAGGCGCCATTCTTCCATTATTATTGAATATGATAATTTTGCCAATGAAAACCCACCGTACTGTGGGTATGTTCATGACTCGTTCACGTTATGTCAATTCCAAGGGAAATCATCCACACTGGACTCATTTGTTTTTTTCAAATTTGACGGGATTATTGATTATGGTTGGCGTCAGTGCTCTATTGATGGGAACGGCCAATCTTACTGACCCATCAACGAAAAAAGAAGGCCAGAAAGCGCTGGTTTTTGCAGCTGTGATATTACTCATCCCATTAGTAGATTATGTCGTGACTAAATTGCGTAAAGCAAATGGTCAGAATCAAAATATGTACGATGCAATGTACGGTTGCTGGTATGTTGTTGCAGAACGAGCAGAAACCGGTGAAAATCGATGGATGTCTCGTCTAGAATCACTTGGTGATTGGGGCGAAAAGAAAGGTTGGTCCGGTACTGCAGCAGATGATGAGGATGCAGAAAGCGATGATTGATTATCACGAAGAGAACATTTTCTCCAATTTTGGAGTGGGGCACAATCTCCAATTAGTCAATATTAGCGTAGAGGTGAATCTCTAATGAGTCCTGAATCGTTGATTGTTATTTACGCTAGTTTGGCCCTGGGTGCCTCATTTCTATGTTCTATTTTAGAAGCCGTATTACTTTCAACAACGCGCGGTCACGTAGCCGTTTTGGGTTCAGATGGCAGCAGTACAGCCTCTCTATGGGTTGGTTTCAAGGATGATCCTGAACGTCCATTGACTGCCATATTGACTTTGAATACAATCGCCCATACTGTCGGTGCGTTGGGTGTTGGAACCCAAGTTGAAGCTATACATGATGGTCAATATGCAATGGCCGTAGCTTCTGCACTACTCACGATAGGCGTGTTATTGTTCAGTGAAATATTGCCCAAGACATTGGGTACTATCTATTGGAAGTCATTGTCCGTACCTAGTGCATACATTCTCAATGTTCTCATTTGGTTACTCATTTGGGTTGTTGTACCAATCGAAATAGTAAGGAGTATTTTCCCCGAATCCGAACAAGAAACTGTGTCACGTGAAGAACTGGTTGCATTGGCAGATATTGGTGAATCTGAAGGTTCAATTGAGGAGGACGAGGAAAAAGTAATCACCAATCTACTCAGATTGAGAGAAATATTAGTCAGTGAAGTGATGACGCCGAGTGTAGTAGTGACTACGGTTTCTGTCGATTGGACGGTTGATATAGCAAGAATGGAAATTCCAATTATGACTCACGGTAGGTTGCCTGTAATCGGAGAATCGGTAGATGACGTACGTGGTATTGTACTTCGAAGTGATATTCTTCGTAGAGCTGCAGCAGATGAAGACGATGTACTCATGTCCGAGTTGATGCGGACAGTCACATTCTGTGATCAATCCGAATCGGTTGATGTGGCGCTAGATATGCTTCTTGAAAGAAGAGAACAAATCATGGTTGTAAAAGATGAATTTGGAGCTACCAGGGGGTTGCTCACCATGGAAGATATCATTGAAACGTTGCTCGGCGTCGAAATTGTTGATGAGGCCGACCTAGATGGGATTGAAGAAGGCACGACTGCGGAGGATTTACGCGAATTCGCCAAAGAAAAATTTGGAACAACAAATGGTGATTTTGAACAAGATACGAGTGAATGAGGTGTTATGATGGCAGGGGGGCACGTACTCATTTGTGTAGCATGGCCATACGCCAATGGACCGCTTCATCTGGGTCATGTTGCTGGATGCTATCTCCCACCTGACATTCATGCTCGATATGAGAGGGCATTAGGAAATCGTGTGTTGATGGTTTCTGGTTCAGATGAACACGGAACGCCGATTACGGTTACTGCTGAATCACAGGGCGTGCCGCCACAAGAAATCGTTGATAGATACCATGCCATCAATTCACAGGCTCTACTCGATTTAGGATGTATTTGGCAACCCAACGTAGACCCCAGAGGAATTGAATTTGGCGGTGCGCTATTCAATCGTACTAGTGATCCTGAACACAAACGATATGTTCAAGAAAATTTCAATTCGTTATTGGATGCTGGATTGTTTGAGCAGAAAACAATGCAACAATACTACGAAATTCGCGAAGATGGTGGTCGATTTCTTCCAGATCGATATGTCGAAGGTGAATGTCCAAATTGTGGTGAAGATGGTGCTAGAGGTGATCAATGTGATGAATGTGGAACTACCTATGAGTCACACGAACTGCAGAATCCTCGTTCTAAAATGAATCCTGGCGCAGATATTGAAATTCGTGATACTGAGCACTTCTTCTACCGCCTTGATCGCTTCCAAGAAGCGCTTGAGGTGCATGCCAATGACAGAAATCCACATTGGAAAGCAAACGTTCGTGCTATGACAAAGCAGTGGTTGGATATGGGGTTGCGACCTCGTGCTGTTACACGTGATTTAGAATGGGGAATACCCATACCATTGGATGGAAATCAATGGGATGGGAAATGTGTTTATGTTTGGTTTGAAGCTGTTCAGGGCTACTACTCGTGCGCACGAATTTGGGCAAAACGATATGCAGAATCAGACGATTGGAGAAAATGGTGGTGTATTTCAGATGATGGTGTCGCCCCTAGACATCTGTATTTCTTAGGTAAGGATAACATTCCATTCCATACCGTAATTTGGCCTGCTCTGATAATGGGCCTCAATCATGCTAACCATGGACTCGGAGATTCCGATCCAATCAGTTTGCCCGGACCAGGCGATTTGTCCCTAGAAACAAATGTGCCAGCTATGGAATATCTCATGCTTGCTGGAGGGCAATTCAGTAAAAGTCGCAAACATGCCGTATGGTTGCCATCATTTCTAGAGCGATTTGACCCAGACACCCTACGTTACTATCTGAGTATCAACATGCCTGAGAATCATGATACGGATTTCAATTGGCCTGATTTTGTTGAGAAAATTAATTCAGAATTGAATGGTACCTATGGCAATTATGTCAATAGAGTGATGAGTTTAGGGAATAAGTTGGGTGGTGAAAACCCATTACAAATTCATGATGATTTGGATCTTTGTTGTGATGAAAAAGAACGTCTTGAACAAATCTATGTTCAAGTCACTCAAAGCCTAAACAGACATCGCTACAAGGAGGCTCTCAGACATGTCATGTCGGCAGCCCAATATGGAAATCAGATGATTCAGAAGGCTGTCCCTTGGCAGTATCTTTCTGAACCGGGTCCATCAGATGCAGATGGATATTCAGATGAACGTGTTCAATCTCTATCCAAACTGGCATTTGGTTGGAGGCTTGCACGATTTTTGGCAATCACAAGTAATCCATTTCTCCCCTTCAGTGCGCAACGATTGTGGACTATGTTGGGTCAAACTGGCAAAGTTTCTGAAGCTTCATTCGAAAGTGCAACCGATTGGAGTACACCAATAACATGGTCCACAATTAGTGAACCATTGTTCAGCAGACTGGATTTAGATGAGATTCTTGAACAAGAGCAGGCCTTAGCTGAATCAGAACAGGATACAGAACCAGTGGACCCTGGCCATGGTGTCAAGGGAAGTGGGAAGAAATCTAATAAGAAGGAGAATGAAAACATGGGAAAAGCACCTGAAGGAACAGCATTTTTGAATTTTGAGACATTCATGTCTGTTGAATTACGTACTGGAACGATTACATCAGTCGAAGATCACCCTAATGCTGACAAATTGTACGTAATTCACATCGACGATGGTTCCGATAATGGTCGAACTGTTTGTGCTGGTCTAAAACCATACTATTCGGTTGATGAAATGCTGGAAAAACAAGTCGTATTTGTCGCTAATCTGGAGCCAAGAAAATTGAGAGGAGTATTATCTGAGGGTATGATTTGTGCTGCGGACGATGATGATGGGTCTGTAAAACTCATCACCATTGATGGGAGTATCAGCAATGGTTCACGCGTTCGCTAATCCTCAGGTTTGTCAAAGAATTCCCATTGCAAATCAATCAATTCTTCTCTTGAATTTGCATTTTTGTATGCAGATAATGGTTCTGCATTTAGCAACAAGAATTGTTCGCCCCATGAAAATGGTGCTAGTACACGCTGTGCTTGTTCTTCGTGATCCATCAATACTAGGCACATAGCCAATGCTTCGGCAGTGCTGAGGCGACCTGGGCGCCCCCATGAAACTGGATTGGCAGCAAGTACCAATGGCAGTGTGCGACCCTCTAATCTAGGTGATGATTTTCTTATATCTTCCAATGATTCATCTAGTCTCTTCCATGAACAATCCAATGCAACTAGTGCTGCCCCTCTGTTGATGAGAGGTATGTCATCTGGTCCTAGGATGATGCCTGCGGATGGATCTAACAAATATCCTCTACGAGGTGGCCTACGAGTGCTGAAATGAAGTTTTGCCAGATTTCGCGATGCCAGTTTGCGTGCAGTACACTTCTTTGGGTCATCCTGTTCTAAATGAATGATGTGCAATGGCACATCTTCCAACATCTAATCACCCCGTAGTTCCTTCTTGGCCTGCTCATACAAATCTTCCATTGTCATGGGTCGATCTTTGCTTCTATTAATCGATGTTTCTTCTTGGATTTCCCGAGACTCCATCAATTTAATTTCCAAGATGCGCTCAAATTTTTTGACAACTGCATCAGTTGGACGCTTGCCACCCTCTGAATGTTGTATGATGTTAACGCGTTCAGCCATTCTTTTTGCTAGTTCACGCTGATCCCACCCCTTCTCTTCTCGGGCCTGTCGAATTGCTGATGAGAAATCACTTCGCAATACCTCGCTTCTGCGCTGCATAATGTCTTTTCCTTTGCGACGTTGACCAGTAATACGACCGCTGGATTTGTGAGATTTTGTTGTTGGGGCTGATGAATGGCTTCCTGATGAGGTATCATCTACAACGTCTAATCCCATTTTTTCCATGCATATATTGCATGCTTCAATCGATGATCGAGCCCGAATCGCAGTGCGTGTGGATACCTTTGTCGCCCCGCACAATTCACACTCACCCATGTTGGCACCGATGCCTGCTCGCAGTGGATAGTCTTCAAGTTTGACATTCTGTGTAATCCTAGTGGAAGTGTTCATGAACGATGTGTGTGACGAACCACCATGTCTTCAGACTCGGATGCAATCAAGCCGGGTAGTGATAGCAGTCATGGCACACGTGATGATGATGATGGGATAGATGGACAACTCTCCAGACTTGAGAAGGATTATCGAGAATTGACTGAGAGGGCCCAGAATTTGTTGACTGAGCGTGTGTATCTTGAGAACGAAGTCAGTCAACAGAAAAAGAAGGTAAGTCGACTGGAAGAAGAAATTCGCATGCTCCGTTCCCCTCCACATATTGTTGGTCATGTACAGGATCGAATCGATGATGAAAAAATCGTAGTTCGCTCATCAAATGGTACCGTATTCCTCGTCTCTGCGAATCAGCGCATTGATCATGATTTGCTAAAACCAGGTGCAAGGGTCGCTCTCAACCAAGATACCCTATCTGTGATTGAGGTATTGCATGATGCATGGGATCCATTGGTCACAGGAGCTGAAATGCTTGAACGACCGGATGTCACATACGATGACATGGGTGGAGTCGATGAACAAATTCGATTAATCAAAGAGAGTATTGAGTTGCCCCTAACATCCCCAGAATCATTCACTAGATTTGGCATTAAGCCACCAAAAGGTGTTCTGCTTGTAGGACCACCGGGGTGTGGTAAAACGATGCTTGCTAAGGCTGTGGCTTCATCAACTGATTGTGCATTCATTAGATTGGTTGGAAGTGAATTGGCACAGAAGTATATCGGAGAAGGTGGCAGGATGGTTAGAGAATTATTCGATCTTGCTCGAGAAAAAGCACCATCGATTGTATTCATAGATGAAATCGATGCAATTGGTGCTAAACGCCTCGACACAGCCACAAGTGGAGATAGGGAAGTGCAACGAACTTTGATGCAACTACTCGCCGAGTTAGATGGATTTGATGCACTTGATGATGTCAAACTAATCTCAGCTACTAATAGGCCCGATATTCTAGATGAAGCGCTTCTAAGACCGGGGCGATTTGATCGTATTATCGAAATTCCACTACCTGATGAAGAGGGGCGTAAATCAATTCTAGATTTACACCTAGGTAAAATGCCCAAAACCAAAAATTTGTCTGTTAAGAAAATTGTTACACGAACCAAGGGATTCAGTGGTGCTGATTTGAAGGCTACGTGCGTAGAAGCGGCTATGATTGCTATCCGTGCAAAGCGTAAATCTGTAAATTCCAAGGATTTCATTACAGCCATTGAACGAATTTCAGAGAAGAAGGCTAATTCCATTCGTGGAGATGCCCCTGAAAATCTGTTTCACTGATGCGAACACTCATGGATGGGTGGCTCAACCCCTGTTCCATGCCAACACTGGTTGAGTGCGTTCCTAATTTTTCGGAAGGTCGAGATGAGTCTATCATTCGTGCAATCACTGATGCAATGATGGTGGTTGATGGAGTAACACTTCTTGATGTTGATATGGGGGCTGACTTCAATCGTACTGTTGTAACTATTGTCGGACCTCCAGAATCAGTACTTGAGGCAGCAATAATCGGAACAAAAATTGCAATTGAGTCCATTGATATGACAAATCATACCGGCGAACATGCACGAATGGGTGCTGTTGATGTTGTCCCATTCATACCTATATCAGGGGTTTCAATGTCTGATTGTGTAGAATTGTCCATTCGATACGCGGAACATGTCAGTTCTGAGTTCAGTCTCCCTGTATATCTCTATGCAGAGTCAGCACGAATGAATGGAAGAATTAGATTGCCAGATATTCGCAAGGGTGAATACGAGGGATTGTCGACAAAAATTACGGATCCTGAATGGGCTCCTGACTTTGGTCCGGCGGAATTCAAACCAACCATGGGTGCCACTGCATCTGGAGCGAGAAATATATTGATTGCATACAATGTAAATCTCGATACAGACAACAAGGGATTGGCTAATATCATTGCAGGTAAATTGCGTACTAGTGGTGTACTAAAAAGGGATGATAGTGGGAACAAAATCATTGGATCGGATGGAAATGCATTAAGAATTCCTGGACGTTTTCAAGCTCTCCAAGCAGCTGGATGGATGTATAACGAGGAAACGGCACAAGTATCCATGAATTTACTAGATTACAGCCTCACTGGATTGCATACTGTTACTGAAGCAATACGAGAAGAGGCTGCATTACTTGGATTATCGATAACAGCCGGAGAATTGGTAGGCTTGGTCCCATTGAATGCATTAATGGATGCTGGGAGATTTTACAATGATGATTCAGCCTCGACCAACCAGGGCGTCGTAGTAAATTCAGCAATATCCGGTTTGCAGTTGGACATATTGGATTCATTTATCCCCGAAAACAGAATCATCGAATGGGCAGCAGGGGTGAATTGATGTCACAATATGGCAATATGACTCTGGATCAATATCGTGATGCATTGGCTTCGGATGCACCCACGCCAGGTGGTGGAACTGCCGCTGCAGTTGCGTTATCACAGGGCGCTGCCCTTGCTGTAATGGTTTGCAATCTTACCGAAGGCAACGAGAAATGGAAGAATGGGTGGGGTGATGCTCATGCATGCCGAATTGTGGCAACTCCGTTGCTAGAATTAGGTCACCAACTAGCCTCAGATGATGCAGAGGCATTTGATGGGGTAATGTCTGCATACAAATTGCCTAAGAATACAGAAGAGGAGGTCGGTATTCGCAGATTGGCCATACAAAATTCCACACTTGATGCAGCTAGAGTACCCATGTCTACAGCGAACAATGCTTACGAATTATTGGAATTGTTGCCTCCTCTGGCCCGAAATGGGAATGCAAATGCAGTTACTGATGTTGGCGTCGCTGGCCTACTCGTAAGTGCAGCCTGCAAAGGTGCATTATTCAATGTCGAGATTAACATCAATTCATTATCGGATGAAATCGGAGGTAATCTAAGATCTCAACTAGAGAAGTTGCGACGCAGTTGCCGCGATGCATCAAGAGAAGTTATGCGTTCTGTTCATGACCGAATGCAATCTTGAGTGCTGATTCCAAGCGATCCATAGCAGCGATGATGTCATCGACACTGACTGCACCCACACTGATTCTGAACCATCCTGATTCCTCATCCAATCCAAACGCTTGGAATGGAACAATGGCGACGCCTGCTGATTCTAATAGCCACTGACGAATATTTTCATTGGTTTGTACCCCCAATTGCTCAAATAAATCGAATCGAGTGGTCAGATAGATTCCACCTTCGGGTTTGACGTAACTCACGCCGTAGACCGACAACTCGGATAGCCGTTGTTCTAGAATATCCATTCTTTCTTCGATTCGCTCATCTAATTGAATGAAAAATTTCTCTAGCAATTCTGGTTGTGCGTATAGTTTAGCAGCAGCCTTCTGAATTGGACGTGCTGGCCATGCACCCATGTGGCCAATCAATGCAACCACTGGTGGTGCCAATGAGGGAGGGAGTGCCATCCACCCGAGTCTCAATCCCGTGCCCGTCAATGACTTGGAAATCGCATCTAGTGTAATTGTATAATCAATAATTTCTGGGCAAACCTGTACAGGGTGTACATGAGTGATGTTCTCTGCAGTCATGGTTGAATATACTTGGTCGTAAACCAGCATGACCGGTTTTTTCCCTTCATCATGCCGTTTTCGGTTCTCATTGAGGACAACTTCACAAATAGCAACCAATTCTTGTTCGGTGAAACATGTACCTGTGGGATTGAGGGGGCTGTTCAGTATCAGTACTCGCATATCCTTTATGCGTTCAGCTATTGCTTTGGCTGTCGGTAGAAATCTACTTTCTGGTGTGCCTTGAATAGGGATGCTGACGGCATCATTGAGATGGACATAGTAGTGGTTGTTCCATGCAGGCACGCCATGACCAAGGCCATCTCCTGGTTCTAGAAACAATCTGAATGATGAATAGAGGACTGGTCGTGCCCCCGATCCGACTATTATTCCGTCCGAACCCACATCAACCCCGTATCTGTTTTTCATCCATTCTGCCAGACTCTCGCGTAATTCAGGCAGGCCTGCTGCAGGTGGGTAGTTTGTTTCACGTTCAGATACTGCTTCTATGATGCCTTCAACTAATTCATCTGGGACGTCGAACTGTTCAGGGGAGAAATCGCCAACAGTGAACGGCGCAACTTCGTGTCCTTCGGCAATCATTGCTCGTACACTGGCAGCAATGGTAAGGATGCGGCTACGTTCCATGCCGTTAGCCATGTCGGATAGACGCCAATCACCTCCGGCCATGCCTTGTGTCCCTTAGAGGCCGTTCTTAGCCTGAGCCCCCCCTATGGCACAGACAGAAGACTCAAGGCGACTGGCTCGTGCCCATCATCATGATTCGGGGTCATTTGACTCAAGGCATTCCAGATGCCTTGCCCAATCATCCTGGGATTGACCCCAATGTGGATCATGCCCCAGTCCGCAGGGACATTCTCAGTGATGATGAGAAACGATTGGCTCTGCACAACGCCCTTCGATATTTTCCCCCTGATTCACACGACGTATTGGCGCCCGAATTTGCTGATGAACTAATGACATACGGACGCATTTACATGCATCGATATAGACCTACAGAAGAAATAATGTGTGCATATCCTATCGATACATACCCCTCCAATTCCAAACATGCGGCTGCAATCATGATGATGATTCAGAACAATTTGGATCCCGATGTTGCTCAATTCCCACATGAATTGATTACATACGGCGGCAATGGTTCTGTGTTTCAGAATTGGGCGCAATATCGTCTGACAATGCAGTACTTATCGAAGATGACAGATAGTCAGACTCTGGTCATGTACAGTGGCCATCCATTGGGTTTGTTCCCAAGTAATCCAAATGCGCCTCGTGTTGTAGTATCTAACGGAATGGTGATTCCTAATTATTCACAGCAAGATGGTTACGAACGAATGAATGCCCTTGGTGTTAGCCAATATGGGCAAATGACTGCTGGTTCATACATGTATATCGGTCCGCAAGGCATTGTTCACGGTACCACAATAACAATTCTAAATGCTGCGCGAAGATACCTGGGACGGAATGATTTGGCAGGTGTTACATTCGTCACATCAGGTTTGGGGGGTATGTCTGGGGCTCAGGCCAAAGCAGCTGTGATTGCGGGTGCAACTTGTCTGGTCGCTGAAATCAATCCAGCAGCAGCAAACAAGAGATTTGAACAAGGATGGGTCGATGAAATCGCCGATGATGTTGACGATGCCATTGATCGAATGATAGAAGCGAGTACAAATCAAAAGGCCACATCAATAGCGTTCATTGGCAATATAGTCGATCTATGGGAACGGCTTGTCGAACGAGAAGTTAAGGTAGACCTAGGCAGTGATCAAACAAGTCTTCACAATCCATGGCAGGGTGGCTATTTTCCAGTCAACATGTCCCTAGAAGATTCGATGTCATCCATGGTTGAACATCCAGATGAATTCAGAATAGCTGTCGAACAGAGTTTGGTTCGTCACGCAGCATCTATCGATGCAATGACTGCCCTAGGTATGCATTTCTGGGATTATGGAAATGCATTCCTGTTGGAATGTTCGCGCGCGGGTGCAAATATCACAGGAGATGATGGAAGATTCAGATATCCATCATACGTTGAGGATATTATGGGGCCGATGTGTTTCGACTATGGATTCGGTCCGTTCCGTTGGGTTTGCTGTTCAGGGGATCCCAATGATTTGGCTGTAACCGATTCGATTGCAATTGAGGTATTGAGCAATCTTGCGAAAAATTGTGATTCAGAAATTCAACAGCAGATGTTGGATAATATCCGTTGGATAGAACAGGCCGGGTCAAACGCTCTAGTTGTGGGCAGTCAAGCAAGAATACTGTATGCAGATGAGATTGGAAGACGGCAAATCGCAGCAGCATTCAATCGTGCGATACACGATGGTCGAATCACAGCACCCATTGTATTGGGGCGTGACCATCATGATGTTGGGGGAACAGACTCCCCATACAGAGAGACGTCCAATATCAGAGATGGATCAATGTTCACAGCTGATATGTCGATTCAAAATTTCGTTGGCGACAGTTTCCGCGGAGCCACATGGGTGAGTATCCACAATGGCGGTGGTGTTGGTTGGGGTGAAGTCATCAACGGCGGGTTTGGATTAGTCCTAGATGGTTCTGATGATGCATCGGAACGTCTTCATTCGATGCTTAGTTGGGATGTGAATAATGGCGTTGCTAGGCGTGCATGGGCCCGAAATGAAGGAGCAGAATACGCCGCCAGGAAGGCGATGGATGGTGATGATGATTTACGTATTACATTACCAAACCGTGCGGATGAGGACCTAATTAACAAGGCTCTGCGCTTCTGATACGGTTATATTCCGCACCTAGGTAGCCCGATTCATGCCTGTTGAGTTAAATGGCAGTGAACTAAACATTCACGATGTTGCATCTGTTGCTCGAAATCGAGACAATGTCAGCGTTTCAAGGGATGCTTGGAGCCGAATTGAAAATTGTCGTTCTGCTATTCAAGCCAAAATTGACGACCACGAAATCATGTATGGAGTGACTACTGGGATTGGTGAATTCAGTGAAGTAGTTCTTACTCCAGAACAGGTAAAGGAATTTCAGAGATATCTCATTTACTCTCATGCGGCTGGAATAGGCGACCCGATGGATGAGGAGGTCGTTAGAGGTGCAATGGTCGGCAGAATCAATGTACACTGTCACGGAAATTCTGGTGGCCGCAGGGAGGTTACTGAGCAGATGTTGAATATGCTCAATCGAGGCATCACACCAATCGCTGCAGCTAAAGGATCAGTTGGGGCCTGTGGCGATCTTTCACCGATGTCCCAAATCGCAATGGCGATGATGGGTGAGGGTGAGGTCATCTATGACGAGAAACGTTTGCCTGCTGATGCTGCACTGGAAAGTGCCGGACTTCACCCACTGGTGTTGCAAGCCCGTGATGGGTTGGCAATCATAAATGGAAGCAATATGTTGACGGCAATGGCGGCCCTGAGTCTTTGTGATGTAGAGAATTGGCTGAAATACCACGATATAGCAGCTGCTATGACTCTAGAGGCACTGAATGCCAACATGACACCATATGATTCTAAATTGCACGAATTACGTGGATTTGCTGGCTCACAAGAGGTTGCGTCTAACCTTCGTCGACTAACACAAGATTCTGAAATTCTAGCATCTACGGGAAAGAAAGTGCAGGATGCATATTCTCTGAGGTCGACACCTCAAGTGATTGGGGCTGTACGTGATTCTGTAAAATATGCCAGAGAACAGGTCGAAATTGAATTGAATGGTGTTGGAGATAATCCAGTTTTTCTACCTGATGAGAATCGTGTAATTACCGGTGCAAATTTCCAAGGAACTCCAATCGCACTCCCAATGGAGATGGTGGGCACTGGTATGTCCATGGGTGCTGTTCTTTCTGAACGTCGTCTAAATCGACTCACAAATCCAGCATTAAGTGCTGGTCTGCCTCCATTCTTGACTGAGATGGCAGGAATGCACTCTGGATTGATGGTTGCTCAATACACGGCATGTGCATTGGTTGCTGAAACTCGAATTCTATCACATCCTGCAGCTAATCAAAGCATTCCCGCTGCTGCAGATCAAGAAGATTTTGTCAGCATGGGTATGACGACCACACAAAAGACTCGGCAAATCATCGAGAATTGTTTTGGTGTTCTAGCAATTGAAATGATTGCTGCTGCACAGGCAATCGATATCAGAGGCGGTATGCCTGGTCCGGGGGTTCATGCTGCACACCAAGTCATTAGAAAATACATCGAACACCTAGACGAAGATCGTCCATTATTCCCAGACAATGATCGTATGGTCAAGTTGCTGATGTCCGGCGAATTATTAGACGCTGTTGAAAATGCTGTCGGAAAACTCGACTAAGCGGACTCACCCTGAAGGATTTTGTCGAGTGATTTTTCGATATCATCTAACCCTGTTAATTGCATGATTCTGAATCTCATCTTTGTTGCTTCAACTGAATGGCCACGGACCTCAATCATCTGAATTCGTAGTTCACATTCGATTGCTCTTCTGACCCTTTCCTCTACTTCACGATATATGGCATAACGCTCACCACGTTCTGAACTCATGGCTTGATCTAATTCTGAAACATCGAATCCCATTTCCACCCATTGTTCGATTCTTCGAGTGAGTACATCCGTGGAAAGTGCGGCCTCTGCAATCGATGATAACATCTTCAATTTAGATTCTGTAGAAACTGGTTTAATCTCCTCGATAATTTCATCTTCAATTTCTGGATTTTCATCGGATTGAATGGTTTCTATTTCTGATTCGTCATTGCTTACTGGTGCGGTGAATTGGTTAGCGATATCAAATGGCATTGCTTCCCTTCTCAAATGTGCAATTTCAGTTCCATCCAATGATAACGGAGTGAAGGGTAGCAATACTGTCCATTCCGTGCCGTTCAACTCATCTGCAAGACTTCGTGTGAAAGCTAAAAATGAATCAAATCCATGTCTGTGGATCAGATATTCAACAGCATCTAGCCAAATTAGCCCTGAATCGGTGGGAATACGGCTGCTGATGGCATGGTGTATACGCTCAAGCGATGGAGATAAGGCATGAGGGTTGATTGATTCGGATAACCATTTGAATTCGATTCTATCCAATTTCAAATGCTGGCCAAGCCGCTGAGGTGACAGTCGGCTAAATACAGTGATTTTTGCATGAAGTTCATGCTCCACCATCGCAAGCCAATGAAGTGGTTCACGAGGCTCGTCCGAAAGGATGCTGAATACACGCCCTTTTGGGGGCAGGTTTAGACCTACATTTCCATTCAACGACATGGGACCAGTGTTGCTTGGACTGAGCCCGCTATTAGCCCATTCGGATGTAGATTGATGCCCATCATCGTTCGTATTCAACCTTCATTGCTCCGACTGAACTATTATATCGTCGTCCAAGAGTGGTTCAATCGGTGTGGGCTTGACTGTGGACGATGACGATTCTAATGATTCAGATGTTAATATGGCTGAATGCGGTGCATGTCGCGCTGTCATTCCAATGGATTCGGCATCATGCCCAGAGTGCAGTGTCTCATTTTCAGGTGTTGCAGACGATGATATGGGTGAATGTGGTGCATGCGGAACTCTAGTTCCCATCGATAGCAAATCATGTTCACAATGTGGTGTTCACTTTGTACTTGATGATTTGACTACAGCACTATCAATTTGGATGAAGGATGAGGGGCTTACTATTACAGAATTATTCGGAATGGTCGACGCTGATAATGATGGTTCACTAACTTCATCTGAAGTCAAAGGCGCACTTATGGATAGAAATCTAGCCTTCCTTGGTTCCGATGAATTAGATCGGTTCCTGTCTCAAATCGATTTGAATGATGATGGAGTCATATCGTTCCCAGAACTTGCCGCAGCTCTTTCGATGCCATGGACACCTCCTGAGGAGACGACTGTTCTTGAACCCGGTACTACAGAAGAAGATTCAGAGGATGAAGAAGTAGAGGATGAATCTGAGGATGAAGATGAGGACGAATTGCGATACACGGAGCGTGTTCTTGAAAGAGTAATGAAATCACATGGAATTACCGATAAAGAAGGATTCCTCAAACATGCTACCTCCTCAGACAAAGATGGAAATAAATTCCTCAGGGAAGATGAATTGACTGAGGCCGCAATCTTATGGAATGCAACGTCAGATTCTGACGATGATGAGCAAACGGATGATGGAAATCAGTCTGAAGGCACAGAAAGTGATGATGAGGAAGAGGATGATTCAGACGATGATGGCGATTCCGAAGATGAGGAAGAGGATGATTCAGACGATGATGGCGATTCCGAAGATGAGGAAGAGGAT
>Ga0208765_1000908_pt1 | contig 18860 bp, 17 predicted proteins | sample ETNtaG_2_FD_185783 | JGI IMG/M metagenome (GOLD analysis project Ga0208765, IMG submission 185783) | Marine microbial and viral communities from oxygen minimum zone, Eastern Pacific Ocean - ETNP201406SV203 (SPAdes) (version 2) | ecosystem: Environmental > Aquatic > Marine > Oceanic ...
GGCCGCCTCGACGGGGACCATCCACTGGTCGGCCGAGTCGTAGACGGCGGTGTGGCGCATAACGGCCCAGGTAGGCAGGTCGCATCCGGGATGACCGGAGATCGAGGCGTCAAGTTGTGACCGGTAGAGCTCGGTTTCGGCAAACGGCCGGGCGATGGGCCACGACAAGATGTTGCAGCCGTTCTTCACTGCAAAGTCGAAGGTAATGGGAGAGCGGGCGGCCACCCAGATTGGTGGGTGGGGCTTTTGTACCGGCTTGGGTACCGAGGTGGAGGTCGGGAACGACCAGAACTCACCGTCGTGGGCGTAGTCGCCGGCCCACAGTTCCTTGAGGACAGGCAGCATCTCCTGCATATGGCGCCAGGCGTCGGACTGCTTCAGGCCGGGGTGCATCCGGTCGAACTCCCGTTGGTAGGCACCTGATCCGATCCCAAACTCCAGTCGACCGCCGCTGATCAGGTCGAGGAAGGCCGCCTCTCCGGCCAGGTTCACCGGGTGCCAGTAGGCGGCAACGGCTACCGCAGTACCGAGGCGGATCCGGTCAGTGTGGCTTGCCCACCAGGTGAGGATCTGGAAGGGGTTGGGGGCGATGGTCATTTCCAGGGCATGGTGTTCGGCAGCCCAGGCGATGGTGAACCCGCCCTCCTCAGCCATTTGGACCATCTCGAGGGTGTGGCGGGCTACCTCGTTCATGTCGCGGCTGTCGTCGAGTCGTTCCAGGTTGATGGCGAGTTGGAACCTCATGTCAGCTGGCCTTCCCGTTAGAGATGGTCGGGGTCCAGACGGTGACTCCTGAACAGGGAACATAGAATCAGCGGATTCAGAAGATCGACAACATCGCTTTGACGGATTTTTGAGGGCCATGAATGATTTCCAGATGGTGATGGCCTCGGACCCAACCGTTGAGACGGTCGTGGACCTTCTGGCCGACCTGGTGGCCTTCCCGACTGAGAGCCGGTCGTCGAACCTCGATCTGGTCGACCTGTACGCCGAGCGGGCCGCCGCTGTCGGCGGCACCATCACCGTGGTTCCTGGCGAGGCGGGTCGGGCCAACCTGCACCTCCGCTTCGGCCCTGACGCCCCCGGTGGCGTTCTGCTATCGGGGCACACCGACGTTGTCCCCGCCGGATCCGGATGGTCGACCGACCCATACGTCCTCACTGAGGTAGATGGGCAACTCCGAGCCCGGGGGTCTGCCGACATGAAGGGCTTCCTAGCCACCGCCCTCGTCGTAATGGAGTCGGTCGACGTGGATGGCCTCCGCGCTCCGGTCCATCTGGGGCTCAGTTACGACGAGGAGATCGGATGCGTAGGCGTCCACGGCCTGCTGGACATCCTGGCCGCCGACGAGTCCTGCACCCCCGACATAGTGGTGGTCGGGGAACCGACCAGCATGCGACTCTGCAATGCCCACGCCGGGAAGGTGGCCTGCCGGATCGAACTGGCTGCCGCCGCCGGACACTCCAGCCGGGCGGCCATCGACCCCAGCGCCGTACACGAGGCGGCGGCCCTCGCCGTGGCCATCGAGGGCCTCAACGACCCGTCACATGGTGTCAGCGCCAACGTTGGGACACTCCGCGGCGGCGTCGCCGTCAACGTGTTGGCCCCAACCTGCACCATGGAGTTCGAGGTTCGCCACCCTGTCGATGTCGAACCCGACGAGGTGCTGGCCGACCTGCTGGCTCGGGTGGCTGCTGTCGACGCCCGTCTGTCGGCTTTCGGGGGCCATGCCACTGCCGAGGAGTTCATCCGCTACCCGGCCCTAGCTACCGACCCAGAGATCAAGGCCGTGGCCCGGGTCGAGGCCCTTGTTGACTGTGGCGAACCTGGGCTGGTCGGGTTTGGAACCGAGGCTGGCCTTTACTCCGACCGCCTGGCCACTCCCGCCGTGATCGTCGGCCCCGGTGACATCGCCGATGCCCACCGGCCTGACGAGCACGTGGCCCCCGACCAGCTAGACCGCTGCATTGACGTGCTTCGACGCACCGTCGATTCGTTCTGCATCAATCCCGAAACGGGAGGCACCCCATGACCACCGCTGCCCGCCTGACAGACTCCACGAGCGTCCATTGGCCCGAGCCGCCGACCGCCGGGGAGATCCTTGCCCGGATCGACAAGCTCGGTCCCGGTTGGCGTGAGCGCCGACGGGCGCTTGACGAGGCTGTCGAGTTCCCCCACGAGAACTTTGCCGAGGCGAAGGCTGCCGGCCTCCACGCCCTAACCCTGCCCACCGAATACGGCGGTGCCGGGGTCTGGCTGCCCGGCCGCTATAGCCACTGGTACGAGGCGCTGGAACGGATGGCCTGGTGGGAGACCAACACGGCTCAGTTATTGCAGGTCCACAACCACGCCGCCGGGATCATCGCCTGGCACTCCACCCCCTCCCAGCGCGACCACTTCCTGCCCCGCATCGCCGCCGGGGACTTTTGCGCCTCGTTGGGCTCGGAGGCTCACCTGTACGAGAACGGCGCCGAGGTGCTGGAGTCCGAACTAACCAAGGTCGACGGCGGCTACCGCCTCACGGCCCGCAAGGGCTTCGCCTCGGTGGCTGCCACGGCGAAATACCTGATGGTTTGGTGCGCTGTCGAGGGCGACACGCCGTACGCCCACCGGATGCTGTTCGCCGTGGTCGACGTGGACTGGGACGGCGTGGAACTGCTCGACGACTGGCAGATGCTGGGCATGCGGTCGACCATCTCCTGCGGGGTGCGGTTCACCGACGTGTTCGTCCCCGACGACCACGTGGTCGGCACCCCCGGTGGGTGGGTCACCGAGGACCCTCGTACCTTCTCGTGCGGCTATGCCGCTAACCACCTCGGCTCGGCCCAGGCTGCCTTTGACTTCCTGGCCGAGTACATCGCCGACCGTCCCGACCTACGGGATTCGGAGGCTGTTCGGGTGAAGTTGGGCCAGATGGACGCCCAGTTGTTCGCAGCCAGGGCCTGCCTGCGGTCCACAGGAGTTCGCCTGGACCGGGGCGACGACCCCGACGATTGCGAGGCCGACGCCGTGCGCACCATGCACCTAGCAAAGGACGCCGTCTTGACCATTCCCTACCAGGGCTTCGATCTGGTAGGGGCCCGGGCCTGTCACGAGCGGTACCCCCTGGGCCAGATGATGCGCGACGCCCGCACCTTCACCCTGCACTTCCGCGACGACCTGTACGTCGAGCGGCTCGCCCAGCTGGCACTCGGCAACGGATTCTCAGCCAAGGGTGGCCGCGGAGGTTCCACCCCGTTCGAGGCCGGCGCCGGAGCCACCGCCCAGGCCACGGCCGGGGCATGATGCCCACCGCTTGAACTCGGATCCGTACCACTGAGGGAGCTCGACCACCATGGCCCACCAGCGACTCCGTCCCTTCAACACGAGGGACACCTACCCCGAACAGAACCTCGACAACGACCTCAGCCAGGGCGTGGTGGCCCGCGGCACGATGGTGTTCCTGCGGGGCCAGGTCTCTCAGGACCTTGAGACCCGAGAGTCGCTTCACGTTGGCGATGCCGGCAAGCAGGCCGGGAAGGCCATGGCCAACATCGCCATGCTGCTGGAGGAGGCGGGGTCGGCGATGGACCAGGTATGTCGGTTCGTCGTCTACCTCACCGATATCGGCCACCGGGAGGCCGTGTACCGAGAGATGGGAAGGTGGCATGTGGGTGTCCACCCCTGCCAAACCGGGATCGTCGTTTCCGCCCTGGCCCGCCCCGAGTGGGTGGTCGAGATTGAGGCCACGGCGGTCATCCCCAACTGACCGGCCTGTCGTCCGCTACCCCGATGCGCTCCTCCCAGACTGACGAGGTCCTAGCCGGTTTACGAGCCGTGGCTGACGGCCCGTTGTCAGCGGCTACCAACATGCCGCCGGCCATGTACCACGACGACGAGATCCTGACCCTCGAACACGACCGGGTGTTCGCCCGAGACTGGGTGTCACCCGGCCTGGCCAATGAGATCCCCAAGCCCGGGGACCGCCTCACTTGGTCGATTGCCGATCGCCCGGTGTTCTGCGTTCGGGGAACCGACGGCTCGATCCGTACCTTCTCCAACGTCTGCCGACACCGCATGATGACCCTGGTTGACGGTGACGGGACCGGGCTTCGGATCACCTGTCCGTACCACGCCTGGACCTACGACCTCGAGGGCCACCTGGTCGGCACTAACCACATGGAGGACACCGACGGGTTCAACGAGGCTGACGTCTGCCTACCCGAGGTCCGCACCGAGGTCTGGCAGGGCTGGATCTACTGCACCCTGAACTCCGACGCCCTGCCGGTAGCCGAACTCCTGGCGCCCATGGAGGAGTTCGTGGCTCGCTACAGGGTGCCCGACTACGTCCCCGTCCACCGGCAGGACGAGACATGGGGCGGGAACTGGAAGTTCCTTGTCGAGAACTTCATGGAGGGCTACCACCTGCCGGTTGCCCACAGGTCCACGCTCGGTACCTGGATGCCGATGGACTCGGTGGTGTTTCCTGACCGGCGCCACGAGGGCTTCACCTACCAGATGTTCGAAAAGGACGAGAACGCCCGTTACGGACGGGCCCACCCGGACAACGACCGGCTGGAAGAGTCCTGGCGGTCCACCACCTTCATGCCGACGGTGTTCCCATCACACATGTACATCCTGGCCCCCGACCACCTCTGGTACCTGTCGCTACGCCCTAACGGTGTCGATCGGGTCGACCTGCGGTTCGGAATCGCCCTGGCCCCGGAGGTGTACGCCTCGCTGGATGACCCCGAGGCGTGGATTACCGAGATGGTTGAGTTCTTCACCGCGGTGTGCGAGGAGGACCGACGGGTTGTGGAGGGCATCCACGCCGGGTCCCGCTCTCCGATGGCCTCACCGGGGCCCCTGAGCTGGCTGGAGCACGAGATCCACGACCTTATGGGCTACCTCGCTGACCGACTGGCCTAGGTTCCGCGCATGACCTTCTCGATCACCGGCCACTGCTCCCGCACCGGCATGTTCGGGGTGGCCATTACCACGTCATCCATTTGCGTCGGGTCGCGGTGCCCACACGCTCGAGCTGGTGTCGGGGCCGTGGCTACCCAGAACGTCACCGACCCGACCTTGGCCGCCAGCGTGTTCGAACGCCTGGAGGCCGGGGACTCGGCTGCTGAGGCCGTGGTGGCCGTCATGGACGGTCGAGCACACGCCGACTACCGCCAACTGGCCGTGGTGGACGCCGTCGGCCGGACAGGGCACTTCACCGGTGCCCACATCCTGGGTACCAACCGGGTCGTGGAGGGCGATCACTGCGTTGCTGCGGGCAATCTGCTGAGCACTACGGAGGTGCCGGCTGCCATGTGCGCGGAGTTCGAGGCCCACCCAGACGCCCACATGGCCGATCGCCTCCTCCTCGGGCTGGAAGCCGGTCAGGCTGCTGGAGGGGAGGAGGGTCTGGTGCACTCGGCAGCCCTGCTCGTCCACCACGAGCAGCCATTCGCCCTTGTCGACCTGCGCTGCGACTGGGACGACGTTGACCCGGTAGCCGTGGTGCGGAACCTCTGGACCGACTACCAGCCCCAGATGCAGCCCTACCTCGATAGGGCCATCGATCCGGCTGCTGCGCCCAGCTACGGCGTGGCTGGCGACCCGTGATCGGGTGATTGGCTTGCCAGGCGCTGGTGGATTGCGGCCCCGCCGCTAGCAGACGACCAGGTCCAGGTCGGAGCGGCTGAGCCGCTTGCAGCCGTCGTCGGTGACCACCACCGAGTGACCCAGTGTCATGGCCCGGCCGGCGTCGAAGTCCAACAGAATCATGTGGAGGAAGAAAACGTGGCCCGGCTGGAAGGCCAGCGGGTTGCCCTCATAGATCATTGGCCAGTCCGTCCACACCGGGGCGTAGACGGCACCCATGCCGTAGCCACAGGCGTTGAGGCGATGCTTCTGGTAGCCGGCACCGTCCAAGACCCGGGCATGGGTGGTGAACACCTCGCCCAGGGTGGCACCCGGTCGGACCGCCTCCTCGCAGGCCAGCAGGGCCTCGCGGCAGGCAGCGTGCATGGCCCGGTGCTCCGGCGAAGCCTCCCCGACCAGCAGGGTCCGCATCATCGCCGCGTGGTAGCGACGTTCCACCCCGCACCACTCCAGAGTGAGCTGATCCACCGGGTCGAGCTGACGTCGGCCGGTGACGTACCTGACCATCAGTGCCCCCGGCCCCGAGCCGATAATCATCTCGTTGCCGGCATAGTCGCCACCGCCACCCAGCACGGCACCCTGCATGTCGGCCAGGATCCGAGCCTCGGAGACCCCGACGCCGGCTAGGTCGACGGCTACGTCCCAGGCGTCGTCGGCCAGCTCGGCGGCTCGCCTCGTATAAGCCAGCTCCTGGGGGCTCTTCACCCGCCGCAGTTCCTGGACCAGCGTCGAGGTATCGGTCCAGGCCAGGAACCCGTCGAGCCTGGCCTCCAGCATCCGCCAGTGGACGGCCCGTAGTCCGTAGGAGTCGAGTTCGATGCCCACCCGCGAGCCCGCGAGTCCCAGGTCGGCCAGCATCTCGCGGAGGTCGACCGTCGGGTCCATTCCGTCGACGTCGACATAGACACGGACGTCGGTGACATCCGAGGTGTAGGCAGCGGTCCCCCGGTCGGGCGCCCGGTTCAACAGGGCAATTCGGCCGTCGGCGGTCATGGTCATGCACTGGAAGCTGGAGAATCCGAACGTGTCGTAGCCGGTCAGCCAATACATCGACTCCTGCTTGAACATGAGCAGAGCATCAAGGCCCGACGCCGCGATGGCCTGAGCCGTGCGGTCCTTACGGTCCTGCATCTCCTCGGGGGTGAAGTGGATGGGCAAGGGGTTCCCTCGGGTTTCGGCGGTCAGTAGGGGCGGCGCTTGGCAGCGCCGTGGTACAGCACATCAGACAAGGCGGCGTTGGCCGCCGCTCGCATAGCCCGTCCCTCGGCCGTGCATTCACCGATCGGACGGCGGACCACGGTGAAGGACGGATCGACGGGTTCTGGGCCGACTGGGAGGACGTGGTGTTCGCCCCGGCTGGGACGGACCCCGACCCCGATGTAGGACTGGAATGCCACTCCGACTCGCCGGTCTGCACTGCTGTTGGGACGGGAACCGTGGACCAGGTAGGGATGGTGGAGCGACATCTGGCCAGGTCGGAGTTCCACGTCCACGGTGGTGGCCTCGTCGATCCCGTCGACGTGCTGACCCCGGGTCAGGATGTTGTCGGGCCCGAACCGGTCCACATGGGGTCGGATGCCGTCCTGGTGGGTGCCTGACACCACGGACACACAGCCGCTCTCGGCGGTGCTTGACGTCAGAGCCACCCAGGCGGTGACCAGGTCGGCGGAGTCGACACCCATGTAGGTCGCGTCCTGGTGCCAACTCACGTGGGCCGCGCTGTCCGGTTCCTTTATGAACAGCACTGAGTTGAGCAGTGCCGTTGGCCGATCGACGAGAGAGGCGGCACAGTCGAGGATCACCGGGTGGAGTGCAAGGTCGGCTAGGAACGGCAGCACCAGGTGGGCGTTATTCCGATGGCCCCCGTGCAGGTCGTCCGGGTACCGGACCTCGGCGCCTTCCAAGGCGGCAAGCAAGCCGGCGGCTTCCTCCTCGGAAAGGACGTCAACCGGGGCCACCCAGCCGTGGTCCCGGTAGTGAACCACCTGTTCGTTGGAGAGCACGGGCACGGGCTGGACGCTAGATCCGCCCGTGCTCCCGATCTAGCCTCCACGGACTCGGGGCACGGTGTCCCGCACAACGCTGCCAGCCAAGAGGAGGACCGATGCCGGACGTGGACCTGCCGTTCGGTCGTCAGGAGTACGCCGACCGTCTGGCCAGGGTGCGGGCGTCGATGGAGGTCCGGGGGATTGAGGTTCTGGTGGCCGCCGATCCGTCGAACATGTCGTGGCTGACCGGTTACGACGGCTGGTCGTTTTACACGCCGCAGGCCGTGGTCGTGACCCATGACGGGGAGCCCTGGTGGTGGGGCCGGCGCATGGACGCCAACGGGGCCCGGCGCACCGTCTATATGGACGAGGCTCATATCCTCGACTACTCCGATGACCACGTCATGTCCACCGAACGGCACGCCTTTGGTCAGCTGGCCGGCTTGCTGGACGGGATGGGCCACGGATCGGCTCGCGTTGGCGTCGAGCTCGACAACTACTACTACTCGGCTGCCGCCCACCAACATCTCTGCGCTGGTCTACCCGACGCCGAGGTGGTGGATGCCACAGCGCTTGTGAACTGGCAGCGAGGCGTGAAGTCCGACCGGGAACTGGAGTACATGCGCCGCGGCGCCCGGATTGTGGAACGCATGCATGCCCGCATCCGCGACGTCATCCAGCCGGGTATGCGTAAATGCGATCTGGTGGCTGAGATCTACGCCACCGGAGTCTCAGGTACCGAAGAGTTCGGCGGCGACTATCCGGCCTTCGTTCCCATGATGCCCACCGGCGCTGACGCCTCGGCGCCCCATCTGACCTGGGACGACAAGCCACTGAAGGTCGGTGAGGGGACATTCTTCGAGATCGCTGGTGCCTATCGGCGTTACCAATTGCCCCTATGTCGCACCACGTTCCTCGGGACCCCGCCTGACGACATGCGCCGGGCCGAGAAGGCGGTACTGGACGGGCTCGACGCCGGGCTTGCTGCCGCCCGGGCCGGGAACCGGGCGAAAGACGTGGCCACCGACTTCTACGCCACCATGGAGGCCGCCGGCTTCCACAAGGAGGGCCGCTGTGGCTACCCGATCGGCATCAGTTATCCGCCGGACTGGGGGGAGCGGACCATCTCGTTTAGGACCACCGACGAGACGGTTCTCCAGCCGGGTATGACATTTCACTTCATGCCGGGCCTTTGGATGGATACCTGGGGGCTGGAGATCACCGAGAGCATCGTGATCACCGAGGACGGCCCAGCCGAACCGCTGGCCGACGTCCCCCGGGCCATCTACGTGAAGGGCTGAGCATGGCCGAGAGCGTGGTACCGGTACCGGTCGACGAAGCCCTGGATCTTCTCGACGTTCTGATTTCCTACGACACCGTGGCTCTTACCCCGAATCTGGACCTGATCGACGATGTTCGGGATCGCCTGGAGACCCTCGGAGCGTCGGTAGTCCTCACCTACGACGACAGCAGCACGAAGGCCAACCTGTTCGCCACCATCGGTCCCAACGTCAATGGTGGGGTGGTCCTCTCGGGGCACTCGGACGTCGTCCCGGTAGACCCGGCGGACTGGACCACACCGCCGTTCACCGCTGACCACCGCCACGGCCGGGTCTACGGCCGAGGAACGGCCGACATGAAAGGGTTTGTGGCCTGCGTACTAGCCATGGCCCCCACATACGCGGAACTGGACCTGACGGTGCCGATCCACGTGGCACTGACCTTCGACGAGGAGGACGGCTTCCACGGGGCACCGATCCTGCTGGCCGACCTGGTGGAGCGGGGCGTGCGACCGTCGGCGGCCATCATTGGCGAACCAACTGGATTGCGGACCGTGGGGGCCCACAAGGGTTGTTACGAGTACCGCACCATGGTGACGGGTATCAACGGTCATAGCTCGGCCCCCGCCGAGGCAGTCAGCGCCGTGCACCATGCCTCGCGCTGGATCTCTGGCCTGCTGGGCCTAGCCGACGATCTGGCCGACCGGGCACCTAACCCCAGCCCCTACGACCCACCGTCGACCACCTTTAACGTGGGGACGATCAGTGGCGGACAGGGACGATGCGTGGTCGCTGACCGGTGCTGGTTCGACTGGGAGATGCGTCCCGTCCAGGCTTCGGACGCCTCGTTTGTCAAGGAACATATGGCGGCCGTAGAGGCCGCCCTACTCGACGAGATGCGAGCCGTACACCCCGAGGCCTCCATCCAAACCGACGTGGTCTGCGAGATCGACGGCCTGGAGTGGCGGGATGCCTCGCCGGCCCTTGACCTTGTGCGGGTTCTGCTGGCCGACGAGGTAGCGGCGAACGGCGGCACCCTGCCAGTGGACGTGGTGGCTTACGGGACCGAGGCGGGGTTGTTCCAGGCAGCTGGAATCCCGGCGGTGCTTTGGGGTCCGGGAGACATCAGCGTGGCCCACCGGCCGGATGAGTTCGTCGAGGTTGCCGACCTCGACGTCTGCCTGGCCCTGTTGGCCCGCCTGGGCGGGCACCTTGCCCGCTGAGCAGGCTCGACAGAATCGTGGTTCCATCGATTTTCGACCCAGATTTGGAAGCGGCTTTCCAAGACGACGGTTTCGTCACCGTGGAACGTCTGATTCCCGACCACGTCCTGAGCCCGCTCCACGAGCGGTTCGACCGTCTGTTCCGTGGCGTGTTCGAGACTGGGGTGGCACCCGACGAGGTCAACTGGCAGGACGGGTCGGGAGACCCCGCGCTGACTCGTCAGATCTGCAACGGCTGGAAGGCTGACCGGCTGGTCGCCTCGGTCATCCTCTCGGAACACCTCGGAGCGGTGCTGGCCCGCTTGGCCGGTTGGCCCGGAGCTCGGATCATTCAGGACAACCTGCTTTGGAAGCCACCCGACGCCCGGTCAGTAGGCTTCCATCGGGACAACGCCTACCTCGACTGGTACCGGCCGCAGGAGATGGCTACCTGTTGGATCGCCCTAGACCCGACAGCAGCGGTTGGGGGGACGGTTGAGTTCGCCCGGGGATCACACCGGTGGTCGACCGACGGCGATCCCTTTATGCAGTTCCACGCCCCGGTCGACCATCGGGGCCCGATGGAGGCGGCGGCCGCCGCCGAGGGTGTGGCGTCTGACGTGGTGCCTGTCGAAGTTCCTGCCGGAGGAGGGTCATTCCACCACGGCTGGACGTGGCACGGGTCGGGCCCCAACCGGTCCGATGTCCACCGACGGGTTCTGGTACTGCACTGCGGCAGTAGTGAGGCCCGGTTCCACCGGCCAGGCTTTGAGGAGGGCACCGGGCCTATCTACTCCCGGTACGCCCGCCCGGACGTCGACGACATGGACGAGGTCCACTTTCCGGTGTTATGGCGCGACGATGGATACCGCACCCCAGGACTAGAAAGTCTCACAGTTCAGTTATAGGCTCTCACTCGCAGTGATTGAGACCCGCCGTGGCGGGCCGGAGGCGGTTCCGTCCGCCGTCCACGCCGAATTCCGGAACCCACAGGAGCATCCCCATGACCCGTATGACCCCCAGCGAGGCCTTTGTCGAGACGATGGTGGCCAACGGTGTCACCACCACCTTCGGCATCATGGGCTCGGCCTTCATGGACGCCATGGACATCTTTACTCCGGCCGGCATTCGCCTGATCCCGGTGGTGCACGAACAGGGTGCTGCCCATATGGCCGACGGCTATGCCCGAGTTAGCGGCCGTCATGGTGTGGTTATTGGCCAGAACGGCCCTGGGATCTCCAACTGCGTGACGGCCATTGCGGCGGCCTTCTGGGCCCACAGCCCGGTGGTTATCGTCACCCCAGAGACCGGGACGATGGGCATCGGCCTGGGTGGCTTCCAAGAGGCCAACCAACTCCCCATGTTCCAGGAGTTCACCAAGTACCAGGGTCACATCGTTAACGAGAACCGGATGGCCGAGATCACAGCACGATGCTTCGACCGGGCCATGTCTGAGATCGGCCCCACCCAGCTGAACATCCCCCGGGACCGGTTCTACGGCGAGATCGACGTCGAGATCGCCGAGCCGATGGTTCTAGACCGGGGCCCGGGCGGTGACGACAGCTTGGACGCAGCGGCCGAGATGCTGGCCAACGCTGAGTTCCCGGTCATGGTTTCGGGTGGCGGCGTGGTCATGGGTGACGCAGTGCCCGATGCCATCGTCTTGGCTGAGCGGCTGGGCTGCCCGGTGGTCAATAGCTACCTGCACAATGACTCCTTCCCAGCCACCCACCCGCAGTGGTGCGGCCCGCTGGGCTACCAGGGGTCCAAGGCAGCCATGAAACTCATCTCAGGGGCTGACGTGGTACTGGCCCTCGGCACCCGGCTCGGTCCGTTCGGCACACTGCCCCAGCACGAGATGGACTACTGGCCCGCCAACGCCAAGATCATCCAAGTCGACGCCGACCACAAGATGCTGGGCCTGGTCAAGAAGATCTCTGTGGGCATTTGCGGCGACGCCGGAGCGACAGCACGGGCCCTGACCGAGCGCCTGGCTGATCGCTCCTTGACTTGTGACACCAGCCGCGACGAGCGTGCCGACCGTATGGCGACGGAGAAGAAGGCTTGGGAGGACGAGTTAGACGAGTGGACGCACGAAACTGACGACTTCAGCATTGACATGATCAAGGAGGCCATCGACGAGGAGGGCAACTGGCTACACCCCCGCCAGGTTCTCCGCGAACTAGAGAAGGCCATGCCGGCCCGGGCCATGGTCTCGACCGATATCGGCAACATCAACTCGGTGGCCAACAGTTACCTGCGGTTCGACGAGCCTCGTTCGTTCTTCGCTGCCATGAGTTGGGGAAACTGTGGCTACGCCTTGCCGACCATCATTGGTGCCAAGGCGGCCGCCCCCGACCGTCCAGCGCTCTCGTACGCCGGCGACGGTGCCTGGGCTATGAGCATGGTGGAGGTCATGACGGCCGTTCGCCATGACATCCCGGTCACCGCGGTGGTGTTCCACAATCGCCAGTGGGGAGCCGAGAAGAAGAACCAGGTCGATTTCTACGGTCGACGGTTCGTGGCCGGCGAGTTAGATGGTGGCGAAAACTACGCTGAAATTGCCCGGGCTATGGGTGCTGATGGAGTCCGGGTGGACCAACTCGAAGACGTCGGCCCGACACTGTCGACGGCCATTGACGCCCAGATGAACGAGGGTAGGACCACGGTCATTGAGATCATGTGCACCAAGGAACTGGGCGACCCATTCCGGAAGGACGCCCTGTCCACACCGGTACGCCACCTCGAGCAGTACGCCGACTTCGTCTAACTGCACCTCCGGGCCCACGGCCCGTTCCGGAACTCAGATCCCGGTTGCCTGGGCCGGTTTGTGGGAAACGTCCCCAGGGTCGAGCTCACGGGTCCAGGCGGCGAATTCCAGCAGAATCCCATCTGGGTCCCGGAAGTAGACGGATCGGACGAACACCCCATCGTGCACGTCACGGGCCACGCCCCACTCGGAGTCGTCGTGGTTTATGACCTCCGAGCACTCCACGCCGGCGGCTCGGAGTCGGTCCACATAGCCATCAATGTCGGCTGCCGGCACGTGGAAGGCCACGTGGTTCATCGAGCCGTGGGCCGAGTGGATGGCCCCTCGGTCTGGCCGGTCGGCCGGCATCGACACCCCCGGGGCAGCTAGTGGGGCGTCGGGGAACCAGAAGAAGGCCACTGAGTTCCCGTTACCGCAGTCGAAGAAGAAGTGCTGACCGGTCCCGCCGCCCAACTCGATGGTCTTGGTGAGCGGCATGCCCAGGATGCCCTCGTAAAAGGCAACAGTGGCCGCCATGTCACGGCAGACCAGAGCCAGGTGATTGATGCCCCGGACTTCGAACCCGCGGCCCTTCTGCTCACGGTTGCCGACCATGGAAGCCGACCCTAGACGGGGCCCGGTTCCGACCCCAGCCGAGACGCTGCTAACCACGGAAGTCGGCGTCCTGAGGGGCTCGCCTACCATGCGCCAGTGTCCGATGACCTATCCACCGACCAGCTGGCGGCGCTGGCCGAGGGGTTGCGCGATCTCTTGGGTCCTGGTGGCTGGCTGGACCCGGCGGATGCCCCCCAGATGACCGTCGATTACCGGGGTGCCTACTCCGGCGTTCCGATCCTCATCACACGCCCCGACACGGTGGATGGCGTACGGGACGTCGTCCTGGCCTGTGCAGCGGCCGGGGTGGCTGTCGTCACCCAGGGTGGTCACACCTCGTTGTCCGGTGGTTCGGTCCCCATCGACTACCGGCCGTCGGTATTGCTGTCGACCTCACGCCTGAACCGGGTCACCTCGGTGGATCCGGGCCGGTTCACCATCACCGCTGAGGCGGGGTGCACCATCGAACAAGTCCAACAGGCCGCTGCCGCAGTGGACCGGCAGTTGGGCATGGACTGGGGTGCCCGAGGCACTGCCACCGTAGGGGGAGCGATCTCAACCAACGCCGGAGGGTTGAATGTCCTTCGGTACGGTCCGACCAGGGACAGCGTTCTGGGTCTGGAGGCGGTGCTTGCCGACGGTGAGGTGTTCGACGGGATGCGGGCCCTGCGCAAGGACAACACCGGCTACGACCTCAAGCACCTGTTCATCGGCGGTGAGGGCACTCTGGGGGTAGTGACTCGCGCCATCCTCAAGCTCTTCCCCCGGCAGGACCACCACAGAACTCTCTTTGCGGCGCTGGCCGATCTCGACCACGTCAACGACCTCTATGCCCGGGCCTGTTTGCTGGATCACGGTGGCCTAACGGCGTTCGAACTGGTTCCTGAGAGTGGCCTGGCCGGTGCCGTCGAGGCCCTGGGCGTCGTCCGCCCACTCGAGACCCAGGCCGAGTGGTATCTGCTGGCCCGGTTCAGTGGCAGCAGCCCGGTTGACGACACCGCCCTGACCTTCCTGTCCGCAGCCGTCGAGGCCGGTCTGCTCCTGGATGCCGTGGTCGCCGATACGGCAGCCCAGGAGGAGAACCTGTGGCAGCTGCGCGACGAACTCCCACCCGAGACGCTCTTTGACGCCAAGGGAGCCAAGTTCGACGCCGCGGTACCCATCGACCGGGTGGCTGAGTTCCAGCGTCGGACCGAGGTCATCGCCCGCGACCTATGCGGGCCAGAAACCGTGGTCTTCTCCTTCGGGCACCTGGGCGATGGAAATCTCCACATGTACGTGCTCAAGTCTCTGGAGAGGGGCAGTCGACTCGAACCCGACCTGGTCGTCGAGGCAACTGGGGCCATTGACCGCCTCGTCTGGGAAATGGGGGGGACGGTCAGCGCCGAACATGGTGTCGGTCAGGATCTCCTGGACCGGGTAGCCAGCCAGAAGTCGACCGTCGAGCTGGACATGATGCGGAGGGTCAAGGAGGCCCTGGACCCCGACGACCTGTTCAACCCGGGCCGGGGTGCCCACTCGGCACTTCCGCGAAAGGAAGGTTTCGGATGACAGCGCGCCAGCGGTGGGCGACTGCTTTGGCCAAAAGTGGTTAGGAGGCAGAAAGCGAGCCACCCTCTACGGGCAGTCCCGTGCCGCTGATGTAGTTGGCCGTCTCCGAGCACAAGAAGGCCACGACCCGGCCGAAATCAGCCGGATCACCGATCCGGCCCATGGGATGTGCGGCGGCCACCGCGTCTAGGTCCTGGTATATCTCCTTGAGGCGGCCGGTGGCGTGCAGTCCCGGCTGGACCGAGTTAACCGTTACGCCATCCCGGGCCACCTCGGTGGCCGTGGTCTTCAGGAAGCCGGTCAGACCGGCCCGGGCCGTGTTGGACAGCATCAGCGTCGCTGACGGCTCACGGACAGTGGCCGACGTGATAGCTACCACGCGGCCCCAGCCCCGCTCCCTCATGGGAGGAATGAGGGCCTTGCACATGCGCACGTGGGCCAAGAGATTCAACTGCAGGGCCATCGGGTACAGGTCCAACTCGGTGGACTCGAAGGTGCCAGGCGGGGGACCGCCGGCATTAGCCACCAGGATGTCGACGAAGCCGAGCAGCTCGATGGCCTCGGCCAGCATGGCGTCTACGGAGGCGTCGTCGGAAAGGTCAGCGGTGAGGGTGACCGGATCTCCATCCACCGTGGAGGCCGCGGCGGTTAATCGCTCAGCCGATCGGGATACCAGAGCTACCCGCACCCCTTCGGCGGCCAGGGCACGGGCCGAGGCCAGCCCTAGGCCGCTCGATGCGCCGGTGACCAGCGCCGTCCGTCCTTTGATCCCGAGGTCCACGGTGGGCCCCTCCTCCGGGCCATGCGGTCCCTGGCACTGGACCGTCGGGCGGACGGTAGTTCCCCGACGCGGCGGCGTCGCCGTCCGGGAGCGGAAACTGGCAGGCTGTGGCCCGTGCGGATTGACAGTGAGGCCCTGAGTTGGTGGCTGTTCCTGGCCAGCGCCGTGGTGTTCTTGGTAGCGGCGATCCGAGCCGGTGACTTGCTGTTTGCCGTCGGCTCGATTCTCTTCCTCGCCGCTTGCGTGGTGTTCCTTGCCGGGCGCGGGCGCCCGACCCACGACCGGTGACCGGTACCAGCCAGGACGGCGGACGACTACTGGTTGACTGCCTGCTGGCCCAGGGCGTCGACACGGCCTTCGGGGTGCCGGGTGAGAGTTACCTGGCCGTGCTGGATGCCCTGCACGACGTCGGGGATCGCCTCCGGTTCGTGGCCTGCCGCCACGAGGGTGGCGCGGCCTACATGTCCGAGGCCTGGGCTCGGCTCACCGGACGAACCGGTATCTGCTTTGTAACCCGCGGTCCGGGTGCCGCCAACGCCTCGGTAGGGGTCCACACTGCCGACCAAAGCTCTACGCCCTTGGTTCTGTTCGTCGGCCAGGTGGGGCGTGGCCATCGGGGCCTGGAGGCCTTCCAGGAAGTCGAGTACACGTCGTTCTTCGGCGACCTGGCCAAGTGGGTCGTCGAGGTCAACGGACCCGACGATCTTCCGCGGGTAGTCGAGGCGGCATTCACCGTCGCTCAGGCCGACCGACCGGGTCCTGTCGTCGTGGCGCTCCCTGAGGACATACTGCGCGAAGCATCTACTGCCGGACCTGGACCGCCAGTGGAGGTGACCGAGCGAGATCCGTCCCTAGCCGACTTGACTGCCGTGGAAGACCTCCTGTCTGATGCCGAGCGGCCCGTGCTACTGGTAGGTGGAGGAGGTTGGACAGCCGACGGGCGCGAGGCGCTGTCCGCCTTCGCCCACCGCGCCGACCTTCCGGTTGTGGTGTCGTTCCGTCGCCACGACCTGTTCGACAACACCGACGGGCACTACTGCGGTGAAGCCGGGGTGGGGATGCCACCGGCTGTCCGGGAGACGCTGGCCGGGGCCGACGTGGTGTTGGCTCTGAATTGCCGGTTCGGCGAGATGACCACGGGCAACTACACGCTATTCGGGACTGACGGCAGGGATGCCGGACAGCACATCGCCCATTTCCACGCCTCGGCCTTCGAGTTCGGCAAGGTGGTCCAAGCCGAGGTACTCGTCCACGCTGGCCCCAACGCTGCCACCCGGGCCTTGGCTGCCACGTCGGTGGACAGTTCCCGGTGGGCGGGGTGGCGGTCCGATCGGCGGGACGCCTTTTTGGCCACCCTGGACTGCCCCCCGCAGCTTGGTGACCTAGATCTCGGAGAGGTGACGGCCTGGTTGCGGGACCGCCTGCCCGACGACGTGGTGGTGACCAACGGGGCCGGCAACTTCTCGGTGTGGCCCAACAAGTTTTTGCTTTACGGCCCGGGGGCTCGGCTCCTGGCTCCCCAGAACGGCACTATGGGCTACGGCCTTCCGGCAGCCGTCGCCGCCAAGGTGGTCGATCCGGACCGCACCGTCATCTGCTTCGCCGGGGACGGCGACGTCCAGATGACGTTCCCGGAACTGGGGACGGCTGTCCAGGCAGGCGCCCTACCGGTGGTCTTGGTCGTGGACAACTCCTCGTGGGGCACCATCCGGATGCACCAGGAATTTCATCATCCGGGTCGCGTTTCGGCCACCGAACTCGTGAACCCCGACTTCGTTGCCCTAGCCAGCGCCTACGGTATGCATGCCGAACGGGTCGACCGGACTGACCAGTTCGCACCAGCCTTCGAGCGGGCGTTGGCCTCAGAGACCGGCGCCCTCCTGCACCTAGTGACAGCTACTGAGCAACTCACCCCTCGCCTTACGGTCCAGGACGCACGCCGCGCCGACGGACGGGAATGATCGAGTCATGGATCTCAAACCCCTATGTCGCTTCCCGGCTACCGCCCCGGTGACCGACATGCTCGAGGCGTTCGACGCCGATGGTGGACTGGTTGTCGAAGGGATGGTCGAACAACCTGTCATTGATGCCATCAGGGAGGCAGCCAATCGCCACGGCGAGGGTGTTGTAGCGGGGTCGGCCGACCAGGGTATGGGGGAGGAGGGGGCGTTCTTCGTCGGGAGGAACACCAAACGCTTTTCGAGCCTGGGTTTGCTCACCGACGCCTTCTTCGACCTCTTGGAGAATGAGGTCTACACGGCGCTAGCCGATGCCGTGCTGTTACCCAACTGCGGTTCCTATTGGATGAACACTTCCCAGGTCATGTACATCGGCCCCGGCGAAACCGCCCAGGTTCTGCACCGGGACGCCGACAACTGGTTCCAGCACATGGCGCCGACGTGGCCCGACACGCCCGAGGTGACGATCAGCGCCATGATCGGGCTGGAGGAGGTGACCGAGGAGCTGGGGGCCACGAGGTGCGTGCCTGGGAGCCACCGCTGGCCGGAGTTAAACGTCTACGAGTTCGACGTCGAGACGGTGCCCGCCGAGCTGAAACCCGGCGACGCCTTCGTCTACTCAGGGAAGGTGCTGCACGGGGGCGGGGCTAACACCACGACGGGACGGTGGCGACGGGCATTGCACTTGAGCTTCGTGGTCGGCTGGTTGACGCCAGAGGAGGCCCATCCGCTCGACCACGTCGACGGGCTGGCCGACCGGTCACCACGTGTACAGCGGCTGCTCGGCCAGCGGTCATACGACCCACGTCCACACCTCGGAGGTGGCCTGTGGCTCCGCCACGTCCGTCCGCTGGAGGACCAGGCTTGATGGCCGGTCGCTCGACCGGATTACGTCGAGTGACGGGCTAGCCGATCTCGGCCTCGATCGCGTCGGCGACCAAGCGTCGCGTCTCGGCGTCGTTGATCGCCCCGCCGTGGGCCACCTGCTGGATGGCCAAGCCCTCGATGAGGCAGGCCAGCCGCCATGCCGAGTCCCTGGGGTTGACACAGGCAAAGTCCCCGGAGGCGACACCGTCGGTGAGGGTGTCAGCGAGAACCTCAA
>Ga0208765_1000911_pt1 | contig 18799 bp, 14 predicted proteins | sample ETNtaG_2_FD_185783 | JGI IMG/M metagenome (GOLD analysis project Ga0208765, IMG submission 185783) | Marine microbial and viral communities from oxygen minimum zone, Eastern Pacific Ocean - ETNP201406SV203 (SPAdes) (version 2) | ecosystem: Environmental > Aquatic > Marine > Oceanic ...
ATTTAACATTACGTAACCATTTCCAGTAGTTCAACCTTAATTTTAATAATGAAAATGATTGTATTCTCTTGAGCTAAAATATTATTTGTAAGATATATAGTATCCCACATGTTAAATAAGTCTCTAATGGTTATTGATCCAGCAATAGTGAAACCAGCTATTGAATCATTTAACAGAATTGCATCTATAGCGCCATACCCTGTAACATATCACCTCCCTGCTCTCTACGGTACTGACAGCCTTGGCATGTACAATAGCAATATCAGAGGCATTATTGTTCTGGGAAGCGCTGCATCCGTAAACGATGATAACGAATGGCAACAAAATATTTCAGATATAATGTTAGATGCATCTTCAAAAGGAATTTCTATTCTTGGCCTATGCTATGGACACCAACTTATTGGTCATATCTATGGTGGTAAAGTTGCTCCTTTGTGGTCAGGAGAAAAAAAACAGGGTGAAAGAGTTGTGCGCTTAAAAAAGAGTACGCTTTGGGGAGAATCTACATCTGGGCCTCTCCTATACTCCCACCAGGATGGCATTACAAAAGTTCCTCCTGGATTTGATGTCATTGCAGAAAGTGATTTGGTTTTTACAGATGCAATCGCCAGTAAAACATTGCCCGTATGGGGTTTTCAAACACATATCGAAGCCACCCAGACATTTGTTAATGATCACAATATTCCAGTAAAAAATGCGAAAAAATCGTTCAGGTTTGGGCACACTATTCTTGATAAATTTATCCACCATCTAAACAATTAATTTAATGATATTTTATAAAACCACTTTCTCAATCATTCTTTTTTGGTTTATTTCCTGTGCACCACCTAAAGTGCTGCTCGATAATCCCGGCATTCCAACCTTGAAAAAAGAGATTAATACTCTTATTGTAGATTCTGATCTTGACATCAATATGAGTTTAAAAATGACATCTCTCACTTCAGGAAAAACATTGTATGCTTTCAATAGCCATAAAAAACTTATGCCAGCCAGTAATAATAAATTATATACAAGCGCAGCCGCTTTAGTCTATTTGGGCACAGATTATACATTTGAGACGTCAATATATCAGAATGAGAAAAATATTTATTTGGTTGGCGGTGGAGATCCTGACTTTTCTTTAGACAAATTGGATTCCCTCGCAGAGATTGTTTCATCAAGCATACCATCTATTGATACATTATTTGTGGATGAAAGTATAATGGATACAATACATTATGGCAAAGGTTGGATGTGGGATGAGGGTCCTTGGTGGTATGCTGCTCCAGTGAGCGCTCTTTCTTTGAATGATAATTGCGTCAATTTTTATGTCCAAACTGGAAAAATTGGGGAACCAGTTAATATTCAAACCCACCCATCAACAAACTATATACAAATAGATAATCAATCTATGACAGTAAATGATACCGTCGATTATCAAAAGTTTAAAATTGATCGCGATTGGGCAGGCCGAACAAATCGATTTACAATCACAGGAGAAAAATTAGTCACAGTATCTGTGGATACACTCATTAGAAATATTCATCATCCACCCCTTTTTTCTGGGATTGTATTTAAAGAAATGTTAGGAAAATATGGAACAAAAGTAAAAAAAGTATCCATTGGTAAGAATCCAAAGTCTTCAAAAATAATGACTACTCACATTTCAGATTCTCTATATCACTCTACCAAAAACCTGATGAATGAAAGTGATAATTTAACTGCAGAATTGTTCGTAAAAGCAATGGGGATTTCAGAACAATTTCCTGGGAATTGGGAAGATGGTATATACGTTATTAAATCTATTTTAGCGGATTCTGCCAAAATTGACACATCGGATATTCGGATAGCAGATGGATCTGGTGTCTCCCGGTACAATCTCACAAGCGCTGATCATTTTATTAAATTACTAACTTATATGTATCATAGCTCGTTTAGAAAACAATTTATTGAATTCCTTATCGGAGGCGATACAAAAAATAGTACTCTGAAAAACAGACTGGAATCTACCGGATCAAGAATTCGAGCTAAAACTGGCCATTTGTCCGGCGTAAGTTGTTTATCAGGATATGCCTTTTCTCCCCACTATGGGCCTGTAGCCTTTTCTATGTTGATGAATGGATATATTGGTTCATCTAGAGAATATCGCCAACTCCAAGATCAAATTTTAGGGCTATTGATTCATGATTAAACCACCTGCTCTAAAACCGAATGCCACCATTGGCATTTTGAGTCCATCTTCATGGATGAATGAATCAGATTTGAAATTGGCCATAGCTGTATTTGAAGAAAAGGGCTATCATCTTGTTTTGGGCGAAAGTGTATTTTTGAAAGATCATACATTTGCAGGCACACCAAAACAAAGAGCCAATGATATTAATGGCATGTTTGCCAATCCAAATATTGATGCTATTATTTGTGCTCGTGGCGGATATGGGGCTAATCGCGTTTTACCTTTAATCGATTATGATTTAATTAAAGCGAATCCAAAAATATTTATGGGGTATAGTGACGTGACAGCATTTCTTACATCCATCACACAAAAAACCGGACTTGTAACCTTTCATGGTCCAATGTTGTCTAGCTTTAGTAAAGGAATGGTTGATTATAATTTTGATTTAATAGAAAAAACTTTATTCGACTATAAATCTATAACAATCCAATCACCTCGTGAATTACAATGCCGTGTTTTAAAATCCGGAAAAGCTGAAGGCCCCCTTTGGGGCGGAAATATGTGCTTATTGGCAAATCGATTAGGAACAGCAGATCAACTCAATACGAATGGAACCATTTTATTTATTGAGGATATTGATGAATATTTATATGCATTCGAGCGCATGATAGTCCACATGAAAGAAGCAGGTATGTTTCAAAATATTACTGGATTAATTATCGGAGAACTGGTGGATATGAAAGATCAAGATATACCTTTCGGAAAATCAACTGATGAAATAGTCATGGATGTTTGTGGCGATCTGGAAATTCCCATCATTTCAAATTTTCCCTGTGGACATGGAATGTATCATGCAACAATGCCTATTTCCATACCGGTTCGATTAGATTCGGATTCTCAATCTCCCACATTAACTATTTTAGAATCACCTGTAAAATAAGGATTATTTATGCTGAATTATATCTGGTTTGGGATGATGTTTATTGGTGTTGTCGTTGGTGCATTCACAGGGAATATTGATGCAGTAACAGAAGCAGCCATTGATATGGCAAAAGTGGCTGTAAATCTAGCCATTGGACTTATTGGTATTATGGCTCTATGGTTAGGGATTATGAAAATAGCGGAAGAGTCTGGCCTGATTCGTGTCATTGCCAAAGGTTTACGTCCTATAACGATTCGTCTTTTTCCCGACGTTCCGGAAGATCACCCTGCAATTGGGTCCATCGTATTAAATATGGCAGCCAATATATTAGGATTAGGAAATGCGGCCACGCCGCTTGGGCTTAAAGCCATGGAAGAACTCCAAGAATTAAATCCGAATAAAGAAACAGCAACCAATGCCATGTGTACCTTTTTGGCAATCAATACATCCAGCGTACAGTTAATTCTTCCAGCCACTGTGGTAGCGCTCATGGGTGCCCATTCTAGTCAGATATTTATTACAACCATTGTGGCAACTGGAATGTCCACGATTGCTGCAATAGTTGCAGTAAAGTTTTTAGAAAAGCAGAAACGATTTTCTATTACTGAAGAGCGTCAATCATGATAAACTCATTTGTCAGTGGTGTGAATGAATTCTCAAAATACATTATTCCATTTCTATTGGTGGGCATCCCATTTTATGGATTGGTTTTCAAAAAAGTAAAAGTATATGAAACTTTCGTAGAAGGTGCAAAGGACGGTTTTACTATTGCCGTCAGAATTATCCCATATCTTGTGGCAATACTTGTTGCTATTGGCATGTTTCGTGCTTCCGGCGCCCTGGATTTATTGCTTAATTTCCTTTCACCTGTTTTAACTCTAATCGGATTTCCGCCAGAGAATCTTCCTTTAGCGCTTATGCGGCCATTATCCGGTAGCGGGTCTTTGGGATTATTAACCGATCTGATCAATGCCCATGGTCCTGATTCTCTCATTGCTAAAATTGGTGCCACCATGTTTGGATCCACAGAAACTACATTTTATGTATTGGCTGTTTATTTTGGATCGGTAGGGATTCGCAAGACACGTCATGCGTTGGTAGCAGGATTATTTGCTGATGCAGTAGGTGTTTTGAGTGCCGTTTACATATGTCAATTCTTCTTTGGCTAAATGAATAGGCACCAAGGTCGCTAAGAATCACGAAGATAATATATATGATTAGAGTTCTAAGTTTCTTAGGTATCATCGCTTTTTGGGGATGTGGCAATTCTGGTTCAATTGTTTCAAAAGAAACTATCTCCAAACATGATTTAGTTGATATTCAAGAATTGGACCCCACCCTTCTGGTGGAATTAAAATATTCTACCACTGACAATTTTATGAAAATGGATGTGTATGGTGATTTAGAAACATGTTACTTGCGAAAAGTCCCTGCTGAAATGCTTGAGAAGGCTCATTCCATTTTAAAAGAGGCCCATCCTGATCTTCGATTATTAATATATGATGGACTTCGTCCCCGTTCGATCCAATGGATTCTTTGGAATACTCTAAACGATGTTCCGGAATCAGAAAGGTCTAATTTCGTGGCGAATCCGAAATCGGGGTCGATTCATAATTTTGGTGCTGCTGTTGATCTTACAGTTGCCCATAAAAATGGGACTCCATTGGATATGGGAACTCACTACGATTATTTCGGTGATTTGGCGTTCCCAAGATTGGAAGATTCTTTGATAGTGGTTGGAGATTTAACAATAGAGCAAGTTAATAACCGTCTTATTCTAAGAGATGCCATGACTCAAGCTGGATTTAGCCCTATCACCACAGAGTGGTGGCATTTTGATTCATTCCCCTATAAGGAAACAAAACGAAAGTTTTCCATTATCGAATAAAAATGAGTCACCTTAATAAAATTGTCTTATGTCTAGTTGTAATGTCATCGCTTGCATTATCAAAAAATAAACCAGAGCGGTTATCTCCAGGCGATACAATATTATTCATCGCTCCATCAGGAAATTTAAAACAAGATCGAATGGCATTAGCCAAAAAGCGTTTAGAAGATCGAGGATATGTCACGGTCCAGGCACATGACATTTTTCGCCAATATGGATACTTGGGTGGCACAGATAAAAGACGTACAGAAGAATTTATGGCTGGTTGGATTGACCCTCGTATTAAAGCCATTTTTCCGGGTACCGGCGGGTATGGTACAACCCGGATTTTAGATCAACTGGATTATGATATTATAAAAAATAATCCAAAAATTTTGGTAGGATTCAGTGATATTACCGGCTTGCATCTCGCCATCAATAAGATGACCGGTCTCACAACATTCCATACCCCAAGCCCCATGTATGGCTTGGGCAGTGAAGATTATCTTTCTACTATTTCTGACCATTATTTCTGGCAAGCCATTGAAGCAAATAGTCCAAATGGGTACACCATTGATGTAAAATTATTTGAATTGGGTGAATCTGTTATTACGCTCCATGGGGGAAAAGAAAAAGGTGAACTTATTGGTGGAAATTTATCTTTGATCAATACACTCATGGGCACGCCTTATGAAATTGAAACGAAAGGAAAAATTCTTTTTATAGAAGATGTGGGTGAAGCACCTTACCGTATCGATCGGTATTTTTCCCAATTAAGAATGGCTGGCAAGTTTGATCATCTTAAAGGAGTTATTTTAGGGAAATTTACCCGAAGAGCCACAGAACCACCGGATGATGATAATAGTTTTACAATGATGGCAGTATTGGAACAATATTTTTCAAATTTGGGTGTCCCGGTTATTGCCAACTTTCCGGTCGGACATTACAAGTATAATGTGACATTCCCGATTGGCATCATGGCAGAGATTGATGCAGACAAGCAAACAGTAAAAATTTTAGAAAATCCAACCCAATAAAACAAAAATTATGAGCGAGTACAAAAGAGATCTTGGGCTCAAAGAATCCGTTGCTATAGTATTCAGCCGCATCATCGGTTCAGGAATATTTCGAACACCTGCACCTATTATGGCTTTGGTGGGCTGTACGTCCCTGTTCGGATTGGTTTGGATTATTGGTGGAATCATTACAATCTTTGGTGCGGTAATCTATGCTGAACTCACGGCTATGCTACCTAAGTCAGGTGGCCCTTATGTTTTCCTGAAAGAAGCCTATGGGCCTTATATTGCATTTATCCGTGGTTGGGCTATGTTCTTTGTATCAGAGACGGCATCAATCGTTGCTGTTGCATTGGTTTTCACCGAATATCTGAATGCCATTTGGGAAATCACCATGGGAACCCAATTTAATCTTTTTATCACATTTGCCATTTCATTAATAACCATTTGGGGACTCACAGGCATCAATTTATTTGGTGTCAATATGAGTGGGAAATTTCAGGTCATTTTCAGCACGATTAAGGTTGGTGCTGTGGGGGCAATAATCGGAATGACTCTTACTTCTTTTTCTACTGGGAATATTGGGAATTTTACAAATCCACTTTGGCCAGAGACATTTGGATGGGAAACTGTATTAGCAGTGGGGGCTGCTCTCCGATATTCTTTTTTTGCTTTCAGCGGATGGGAAGGCGCCACCTATATGGCTGAAGAGGTAAAAGACCCGCAAAGGACACTTCCCTTATCTCTCTTCTTTGGGATTGGAGGTGTTACCTTACTTTATATCGGAACCAACCTTGGATATTTATACCAGTTAAATGTTCAAGAGATCATTGAGAATAAGTGGGTTGCGACCGCTGCTATGAAAGTTGTTCTTGGTGCTACTGGTGGTGTACTCATTTCTGTCGCTGTTGCTATTAATGCATTTGGGAATATTAGCACCCAAATTTTATGCAAAGGTCGAACTTGGCATGCCATGGCGCGGGATGGTCTCTTTTTCGATAAATTCAAGGTTTTGCACCCGGTATTTAAATCGCCTAACAATGCCCTAATTGGCCAAGGGATTTGGGCAACTATATTGCTAATATTTTCTGTGGTGGCAACCTATTTACAATCGGGTGCCAGTGGTTCTAATGCCTATGAGATCATGATAGATTTCTTTTCCGCAACCAGCACTATTTTTAATTTATTGACTTTTGGGGCAATCTATGTTTTACGAAAAAAATGGCCTCAAAAGGATCGTCCTTATAAAGCACTCCTGTATCCCTGGAGTATGATTATTGTTTTAATTCTATATTCTTCATTTTTGGTTATCACCTTGATCACTGCATTCATTCCATCTTTGGTTGGGTTGGCCCTCACCTTCAGCGGCACTTTTTACTATTTGAAAAAAGTAAAAATTAAATCATGAAAAAGATCACATTTGTTCTCCTTCCACTTTTTTCTATGGTTGTAGTTTTTACTTCTTGTGGAGAAATTGATTTACGGTCACCTATTACTGAAGTGGACTCTGGAATTATTGATTCGCTTTTATCGGATTATGATTTGGTAGAAGGTCCAGGCGCTGCAGTTATGATCATTAAAGATGGAGAGATTTTATTTTCTAAAGGATATGGATTGGCCAATTTGGAAGAGGAAATTTCCAATACAAATGAAACCAATTTCAGGTTGGCATCCATTACAAAACAATTCACGGCAATGTGCATTATGATATTAATAAATCATGGTGAATTAGATTTTGAATCGACTTTGACAGATATTTTTTCAGCTTTCCCTTCCTATGGGAATAATATAACCATTCGCCAAATGTTGAATCACACATCAGGACTGGTGGATTACGAATCATTGATTCCTGATGATGCCTCAGAACAAGTGTCTGACTGGGACATATACACCATGATGTTAGGCCTAAATTCAACCTATTTTACACCGGGAACACATTATCGCTACAGCAATACGGGCTACGCTTTATTAGCCATGATCGTTGAAGAAAAATCTGGACTCATTTTTTCGGAATTTTTAGAGGAAAATATTTTTTCACCCTTGGAGATGAATAATAGCGTTGCCCACCAAGAAGGAATCTCAAATATTACAAACCGTGCTTATGGTTATTCTCAGGGAGATGATGGGTATAATCTGGATGATCAAAGTTTAACCAGCGCCGTATTGGGAGATGGCGGCATATATACATCATTAAACGATATGTTCCGTTGGGATCAAAGTTTGTATACAGATAGCCTTGTTCCTTATGAAATATTAAATGAAGCATTTACTTCTGGAGAGTTATCCAGTGGTGAAAAAACAGGTTATGGATTTGGTTGGCGGATTGATTCCTATTTATACCGCGAACGAGTAGCTCATACTGGTAGTACCAGAGGATTTCGAAATGTGTACATGCGATTTCCGGACCAACATATTAGTATTCTAATTCTCACAAACCGAAACTCAGGAAGTCCATTTAATATCGCAGAAAAAATTGCCGATTATCTTTTTGACGCTTAGCTAAATGCGATTCATAATCCAGCTTTTACCCATTCTAATTTCTTCTCTTTTCCAATACTGCAGACAGATTTTGGCAAGAATCGGGGAAATTTAATAATTCTATTATCATTCAATATTCTAGTTTAAATCGATTCAAATCAGGGATGTAATCTTTGTCTCTAAATAATTCAAATTCGTAGATAACTCTCCCCAATTCTGATAAAAAGGGAATTGTTAATGAGTCATAATCATAGGTATCATCATTAATAATTCCATTTTCATTTCCATAAACGACTGCGCTTAAGAAAAATTCTACATTGTTATCAAAATCTACTATATAGGCACTATCGATTAGAAAACCGTATGCAAGCCCCACTTTGTTGAATAACCTAATACTGGGTGGAATTGTAGCATGATTGTCCCCAAAAAGAAAAAATTTGCAATAACTATCAAAATATTTTTCTCGATCGTAAACCGGTTTATGACTTTCTCGAGGTAATATGGACATACATTTATATAAATAATTTTTATCTCGTTCAGTCAGATTGATTTCTCTGTTTTCAAATACTTCAGGGAAAATTGTATGAATCAAGAAATTGTGCTTATCTTTCAAACTCATGTAGTTTTTCTTTGAGAAATCAAATGGTTCAGGAATCACTTCATTACCAACTCTATGAGATTCCCCAATAAAATAATTATCAAAGGGAGCATCTAGAGGTAATTGACCAATCTCACTTTCCTGATGATAAAGAATCCCATCTTGATTGAAAAATTGAATTTGGTTGGTCACTAAATTTTGTTTTTCGCTCAGTCCAATCCCAAGCCGATGATGAATTCTTGTACTCCTGTACCCAAGTTCCCAAAGCCGTTTGTTGATATAATCCCTGCCAAGAAATTCATAAAGCCTGTTAAAAGCATCATTATCTGATACAATGAAAAGTTTATGGATAAAATGTGCTATGGATGGATAACCGGAATGTGAAGTCTCGTCCCGCTTCATTCCAAGTAAACCGATGGGGTGATCTTCAATTTTCATGGGTGTATCCATGTCTATTGAAGAGATATTATTTAATTTTTCCAATGCTAACACAGCAATTGGAAATTTTATGGCACTGGCCGGATAAAAATAGGTTCCATCTTTCATCCCAAATTGAAATGTCTCAAAAGTCGGTTCATTGGATTGATTTCGGTGCACCATGGTGTAGATTACCTGAAACCTAAATTGTTCCGGAGCATGAAGTATTGGTTGGAAACGGGAATCTATGTGCTTCAATAACTGCGAGAAATCGAGCTTTTTTTGTTGTTCCATTTCCATTTCATTGCCAATAACCATGGCTGAACATATTAGGGTTATTAATAAAAATAAATTGATGAATGAATTATTTCTTACTGACATTCAATATGCCCTGAGTCAATATTGTTACAATAATATTTGTGGTAACAGATAAGAAAATAAACCAAGTCCATGCCAAGCCTATTTGTTTGAGAAAAAATACAATTAAGCAACTAGATATCAGCCCTATAATCAAACTGATTTGAGCAAATGAGTAATCAAGTTTGCTCAATAAAAAGAGGCCCAATAACCCACCATATGTAAACGATGCAATTTGAAGCCCCATAATTACAATAGCAGAATCTCCTTCATCAAATATTAGAGCAATACCAATGAGCACAATCGCCCAAATACCACTGACAATCCGTGATTTTCTCAAACCACCTTCGCCCTTTAGCCAATCCGTAATAGTGGATGAAGCCAAAGAATTGATGGATGAACTCAAGGTGGACATGGCTGCGGACAGGATTCCTGCTAAAAGTAAACCTTTAACACCGATGGGCAAATGATCTATTATAAATGTTGAAAATTCTCGATCTTTAACGAGCTCTACACCGTCAATATAAATGTAGATCAAAGATCCGGCCAATAAGAAAATTCCGAATTGTAGAAATACAAATAAGCCACTACCGATCATGGCTTTTCTTCCGGATTCAAGATCTTTAGTCCCTAAAACACGTTGAACCATCATATAGTCAGCGCCGTGGGATGAAAAAGACAAAAACATGCCGCCGATGACCGCACTTATGAATAAATAGGGATCGTGAATAAAATCACCGTTGAAATTCAGTATCTGCAATTTTCCTGCTTCGTTCAATTGAACAAATACATCCCCGGCTGATGGTTCCATATTAAACAGGATATAAAATATGGAAATCAGGCCGCCGGCTAAATAAAGCACAAATTGAAAACTATCAACCCAAACGATAGTGCGGATTCCTCCAAGAAGTGAATAAACCAGCGTTACACCACCAATAACCAATACGGATGCCGGCAACGACCATCCAGTTACAACCTGAACAATAACTGCCGTAGCAAGGAATCGAATTCCATCGGCAAGAATCCGGGTAATGAGGAAAACACCTGATGCAACTTTTTGTATCTCCGGGCCAAATTTCTTTCCCAAAACCTCATAAATGGATGTGACCCCTAACTTGAAATATTGTGGTAGTAAAAACAGGCTTACTAAGATCCTCCCTAGGATGTATCCAATAGCCAATTGCAGGAATAACCAATTCCCTCGATAGGCAATTCCTGGAATGCTGATAAAGGTCAATACAGATGTTTCTGTGGCCACGATGGAGAACATGGCTACAACCCATGGAATGTTTTTTCCACCTAGGAAATAATCAGAAGTGGATTTATTCAACCTACTCTGCCACCACCCGAATCCCATGAGTCCGATTAAAAATAAAATAATAATTGATGTATCTATCCAGTGTAACATATTTTTTAGTGATTTTTTTGGAATCTATTTTAATAGAATCATTCTGCCTGAATTTTTAATATCATCAGACAAGAGAGAATATATATAAATGCCTGATGAAACTTTTTCGCCATTAATATTTGTCCCATCCCAGATTAAATAATATTCGCCTGGCTCATAAATAGAGTTTGTCAGTTCTTTTATTTTGTTTCCGAGAATATCATATACTGTTAAACTTACGCGTCGAGAATCACCAGTTTGGAATTTGATTTTTGTTGTGGGATTAAATGGATTCGGATAATTCCCAGTTAAGGTAATTCCCGTTGGAAGCGCTTCTGTATTTATTGATAATTCAAATTCGTCTACGATTCGGAAATCATCAATATATATTTTCCCAAATTGTGCTTGTCCCGGAGAATAGGTTAATTGAAAACTATCAAATCTCATTGTGCCATCTAATTGACCATCCCCAATCCAATCGCCAGTCCCATCAAGATCCAAATCCCAGTGAACTAATTTCCACCCAATCCAATCGATGATATACCAAGGGCTCACTTCGTGGTATTCTGCTCCAGTACTGGGTAGATTATCATCAACGGCAAATCTGAATTTGTTGCCGGAGCCATCTCCAAAAACATAAGCTTGCAAGGTTTTGCTATCGTTGAAGGTAATATTTCTCGGAGGGCCACCACTTAAATAAACTCGGATTAGCCAATTGGAAGAATTGGAATTCCAGCCATAATTAATTTCCATGGATTGAGTGCTGCCATACAAACCGTTAATTGTTTCCATATTTGGCAACATGGAGGTACTATCGGTAATAATTCCCGTCGTACTCCCAGAACTTTGCGGTCCCCACCAATTATCTTGAAAATTCTGTTCCATTGCATCAATTATTGTGATATTCAAATCAATGTTTCCGGTATTAAAAGAATAAGAATGGTTGATTGGAATCGAATTATTGAAGTTATCATTAAGTCCAGAATAGATTCTGGTAACATACACCTCATCAGGATGTAAACTATTAAATGGGAAAAAACATATAGAACTTCGCCCGAAAACATCGTAGTGCACCCATTCACCTTCCACACCTGAATGGTCTTGAAACCTCTCCAGAAAAAATAATGATTCTAATAAAGAGTCTGGCCCTATAATTTCATCAAACTGTATATTAACAATGGGGCTCAACTCGACATTTTGGGATACATTGGGCGGAATAACAGCAATAATTTCAGGCGGTGACATGTCTGCGGGGCCCGTGCGAAAAGTCAAAATAAAATGACTTCCTGGAACTCCATCTTCATCACCATCTAAATAATGACCATAAACATCTTGTGCTTCTTCCAAAATTGTTAACAAATAATCTGTTTCAAATTCTAATCCATCCGGTACAATTGTTAAGGTCTGAAAATCGTTTTCCCAAGATATGGTAAAATCAGTTGGCGGGTTTAAAGAAAGAGATTCATCCACTGTTTCCTGATTCATCGGACGAGAGAATTGGATTTCAATACTATCCCAAGCAGGGAAAAGAGAGTCACCCTGAAGTGGAATAGTCTCAACTACTACAGGTGATTGGCTAGATAATACAAAGACATCGTGAAAGGTAATAAAAGAATCAATCACTGTAACCATTGCAGTATCAGGGTAATAATTATCCGCACTTACTATGACTTCAAAACTGGAGTCTAAGAGTCCATCAAACCAATAAAAACCATTTCTTAATTCATTTATATCGGATGAATAATTATGAAAAAGTGATTCGAATGTATCCGTTGTATATGAAAGATCCCCAATAGAGATTGTTGCACCATTAATGGGATATTCTGACTCCAAATCATAAACCTGTCCTGCTATTTGCCCAACAAATGGTCTGTCAATTTCATGGTATTTTAAAATGGACCAATAAAACAAATAAGCCAGCATTCTTTTGTATTCAGCATTCATAATTAATTGATTCTGAGCAGGATTTGTGTGATGACCTTCTTCACTGAGTTCCGAGGGCATATTCGTATTCCGATTTACATATAGATAAGGGCCACCCGAATTTGCACAATAATCACTCCATGTATAAAAACTGCAATCTCCCCAAGATCCAGATGTGGAGATTCTCATTCCATCTGTTAAAATATCAATCATTAATGAGCTCATTTCCTCTCCACCAACAGGCGGGTCGGGATTGCCATTATTTAATTCTCCCCATAACATTAAAGTTTTATTTGTATTTGTATTGGAACTGGCATCGCTATGGATAGAATGATACCAGGATGCACTTACAGAATTGGCATAATTCGTACGTTGATACAGGGAAACGCTCTGGTTGTCATTTGTTCTGGAAATGTAGACAGAATCTATATCAGTTTGATTCTCTAATATATCTTTTAAGTGCAGACCTACTCTCAGGGCCTCCTCTGCTTCTGAATAACCATTGATTCCCATATTTTCAGTTCGGCTGTGGCCAGGATCAATAAAAATATCCCAACCATTCAATCCAGTTACTTGTGCCCGACACGTACTAGCCATGATAACAATAATCAATCTAATTGAAAATTGAATCATTGGATGGTACCGATAATTAGCTCACCTTGAGGATATATTGTTATTGATATAAATTGGCCATCTGACGAAATTGATGGATTCATTTCAATTTGGTCATCTGTATTGGTTAATTGTGATATGGAATCAGAATCCTTATCCCATTTATAAATATCACCATCTGTTAATTCATATCCATTATCTTTTAATCTCATGAATAAAATATAATCTCCAGAAGGTGATATGGATGGTGCATTCCCTACTCCAATTCCCTGATATTTCCCTGTTAATAGATCAAAAGAAAATAGACTACCACCATATATTTCGAATGCGATCAAATTAGTAGAGTAGGATGTTGAAAGATTGAGAATATCCGATGAAAATTGCTTTAAAATCACAGAAGATGTAGGATTGTCTTTTTTAAATAGTGTGTTCCCAATAGCATATACTATAGGGTGATTCCATTCAAGATTTTTATTTTCTGTCGAATAGGATTTCAATTTATTATCAAGTAAATAATGAAGTGAATTGTTACCAGACCAACCAACGGGTAGTATTTTTTTTATTGTAAAATCAATAATTGTATTCAGGACGACACCATTTTGATCAACTAAAATCAAGGAATTCATTCTTCTTTTTTGATTATACTTAGTTTTGAGAATTAATACGAATTTTCCATTTGGTGACCATTTCGCGTTAAATGCATTTAGATATGGTATATTAAATAAAGTAGTTTCTCCTGGAAGTGGATTAAAAATAAAACAATTAGACTGATTGTCATTTGATAAAAACAATTCAGTGTGGTTTGGAATCCACTCTGATCGCAAATGGGGCAGGTTCAATTCTATTTCTTCCCACTCCACAATTATATTTGTTTGAGAAAATAGTGATACGATAAAAAACAGATTTATTTTGAAAAACGAATTCATATTCATTAATGATAGAAATATTTAATATTTATGTTCATAAAAACTAAGTGGAAGAGTCATTAAATTAATATATTAATATTCTTTACACAGGAACAAATTTAATGATAAATATAAAAAAAGTGCTTCTTGTCTTTTCATTAACCCTTCCATTCCTAAAAGCTAATCCAGCTGGCAGAGAATTTCGGGCGTCTTGGGTTATAACCTGGGAGTATATTGGTCCATCCCAGAGTTCAACTGAAATAATGACTCGTATCGATGAGATAATGGATAATCATGCTGCTGCTAACATGACCGCTGTACTTTTCCAGGTAAGGCAAAGCGGCACCGCTTACTACGAATCTTCCTATGAACCCTGGGGATACTATGCGGGGTATGAGAATCCTGGGATTGATCCCCTTGAATATGCAGTAAACGCAGCCCATGATAGGGGCCTTGAACTGCACGCCTGGTTTAATGTGTTTCAAACATCCAGTATGTCTGAAGGAACTCCCGCTGAAGTCCACCCGGAATGGATCTGTCGAGACCAGGATGGAGATCCCATGACATCTCACCGAAGCGTTTCACCGGGTCTTGAAGATGTAAGACAGTATACAGTGAATGTTGCCATGGAAATTGTAAATAATTATGATATTGATGGACTTCATTTAGACTATGTCAGGTGGAACGAATATTCCAGCAGCTCCCAGAATATTTTACCCCCTGGTCAGATTGAAGAGATCAGAATGATAGATGGAATTATTTCTGATGAAACATTATACGATCTGGAAAATTCCAGGATAGGAAGATATTTATATGACGTGGATCATCCATATTCATCAGGGATTCCGGATGATTATTCCAGCTGGGAAGACTGGTGGAGAGATGGTGTGACTGCATTTGTTAGTACCTTGCATGATTCTATTCAAATGGTAAAGCCCTTTGTAAGACTATCATCCGCCGTATTGGGAAGATATAACTGGGGAGGTTGGCAGGGGTATGGTACTGTCTACCAGGATGCCGCATTGTGGATGAATAACGGTTATGTGGACCATTTAACACCCATGCACTATCACTGGACGTCACCCAATAGTTTTGTGCAAATGTTAACAGGGTCTAACCAGAGTTGGGCACCCTATATCCAAGGTGGTATTCAGGCTGGAAGATTGTTCTCTGCCGGTCCTGGGTCTTATATTTTGGCGGACCAAAATTTATGGGATAACCATCCAGCAATCGTTGATGCTGTGCGAAATATTGACTTTGTCGATGGGTTCCAGTTTTTTAGTAACGGCACCTGGGAAGATTATCAATACTGGGAAGAAGCGGGTCACACCTTTTTTGAAGATAAAGCTATTGTCAGGAATATCACATACTACGAAACAACCACAGATCTTCCTCCCGATCCAAATATCACCCTGACCCAGATCAATGATCTTGAATACCTGATTGATATTGAAACAAATTCGGCAGAAAGTTCCGCATGGACAGTGGTCAGCCTCACTCCTTCAGACAGTTCAGATATCTCAAACTCAATACATTCCATACACTTTGGCTCAGAAGATATAATGGTCCCCCTGACATTTGATGGACTGCAGCCTTATGAAGGTGCTTACCATGTACATGTACAAAATTTTAATCGCTTCTGGGTTGGGTCTGAGACAAGCGCTCAGGAAACAACAGGAGAAATCCCTTCTTACCCCCCGACCCTTACGGATATCAACCTGAATACAGGTGATACTGCAGCAGTAAACACTGTGATAAGAATAGAGTTTTCTAAGGAAATGGATCCAACATCATTCGCATCAGCATTTTCATTGAACCCTGAACCTGATACCCTGGCAATTGATTGGTCCGATTACTGGGAAGATGAAGGAAGAGTGGTTTTTATATCGTTCCCTGATCTGTTGGAGTTTGATATGGATTATTCACTAGAGATATCTGCTGAGTTGACTGATATTATTGGTGTTCATTTTGATGGCAATATGGATGGAGTTGGTGGAGATGGATTTTCTATTACATTTCACACAGAATCAACTGATCTCACTGGCCCCCAGGTAACCGAATTTTATCCACCTACTGAATTTATTTTTGATACAGATGGTGTGTTCAATATCACCTGGGACGAAATGGTAGACCCTGGTTCCATAAACCAGATGTCGATTCAGTTTCAGTCCAATGGACAGTACCTGACAACAGACCATATTGAAAATACAATTGATGAAATAACCACAGTTTCTTTAAAGCCGTTTGCACCTCTATTGAATGATGCCAGTTGTACAGTCATTCTTAATGGAATTACAGACACGCTCGGCAATGCCATAGCCAGCGCTCTTGAGTATTCTTATAACACTGTACCTCTCTATTATTCCAGTAAAACGTATATGGACCGGTTTAATTCAGGTGCAGGATGGTGGCAGCCCGACGGGAGTGGATCTACCACCGGGATCCTAGGCAGTGAAACACAGTTTGGGTACAACAGTTCAGTGTTTGTTCCAGGGGTTAGCATGAACTCAAACGGCAGAAAATCCGGATCACTTCGGTATGGTTGGGATCCAGATGCTTCCAGTTCTTTTTTAAGGCTTCATAATGCGGGTGACCCTTCTGATATTGCATTAGATACATCAAATGTGCTCCAGGTATATGTATACAGTGATGGCAGTGGAAACCAGTTCAGTATATCACTCTATGAATATTTAAATGGGTCTCTAACAGAAGATATTATTGAAGTTTTGGCATGGGAAGAATTAAACTGGATGGGGTGGAAATTGATCGAGTGGGATCTTTCAGATCCGGAACAGGTCGGGACCTGGCTAAGCGGTGACCAGACCATGGATGGGGATGAATATTTCCTAGATGGGTTTCTAATGAAACCGGGTCAGGATAGTGATATGAGTGGCAGGGTCTATTTTGATGACCTACGAATTGTTACCAAAGCTGAAGGAGATCCACCCATGAACTCTGCACCAGTCATCACTGCTCTACCGGATATAACTATTGAAAATGGTGATAATTTTTATTTTTACGTCGAATTTTCCGATAATAATGAAAATGATATACACCAGATCACCGCTACCACGGATACATCTTCAGTTATAGCTACCATTTATGGACACACGCCTGGTTCCGTTGTGAATATCGAGTATGAACCCTTTATAGGTGAAACAAACATTATAGTAACCGTCAATGATTTTGGTCTTGGTGAACTGGCAGATACGGTTCAGTTCCTTTTAACCATTCAGGGTGATTTATTCCTTGATGAAAAGCCCATACCCGATAAGTTTTCTCTGGGGCACGCCTATCCTAACCCATTTAACCCCGTTATAACTATTCCATTTACAATTGAAAGATTACGAAATATTTCTATTTTAATTTTTGATATAGGTGGCCACCTGGTAAAAACATTAACCCAAAATGAAACCATCTCCCCAGGTAACTATCAAAGAGTTTGGAATGGAACTAACAATCTCGGGCAAACTATTTCCTCGGGAACTTATTTTATTCAAATTTCATCTAATCATAATATTTTTCACCAAAAAATAACATACATTAAATAATCAAATGAAAAATATATATTTATTAGGTCTATTTATTCAAATTTGGAGTTGTACTTCAACACCAAAAAATAAAATTGTTATAATAGAACCAAATATCCAAAACTATGATGAAAGTGTGCGCACTGGGCTGGATGTCTTATTAGAAGATTACCCTAATTACTTGAAGGGAAAAACAATTGGCCTTATAACAAATCATACGGGTATCTCAAGAAACGGTGAAAAAAACTATACACTCTTTGAAAATAATCCTGATATAATCCTGAAACGGATATTTGCGCCAGAGCATGGATTCTATGGTGAAGCAAGTACAGGAACTACAGTTGAATATGACAACCCAAAAGACTCCGGATCAGAGATCGTCTCCCTGTATGGAAAGACTAAGAAACCAACTGCTGAAATGCTCGAAGGAATTGACCTTATTATTTACGATATTCAGGATATTGGAGTCCGTTATTACACCTACATATCCACTCTTGGAATTGTCATGGAAGCGGCAGGTGAGAATGGTGTGAATGTTATGGTGCTTGACAGACCTAATCCACTAGGGGGGGAGATTATTGAAGGAGCTATTCTGGATACGGCTTTTAAATCTTTTGTTGGATATTATCCCATTC
>Ga0208765_1000913_pt1 | contig 18776 bp, 17 predicted proteins | sample ETNtaG_2_FD_185783 | JGI IMG/M metagenome (GOLD analysis project Ga0208765, IMG submission 185783) | Marine microbial and viral communities from oxygen minimum zone, Eastern Pacific Ocean - ETNP201406SV203 (SPAdes) (version 2) | ecosystem: Environmental > Aquatic > Marine > Oceanic ...
TCCTTAGATGGAAGGAAGATAAATGAAGAACTTAATCTTTGTCTGCCTTTTGTTGTTGACAGTAATTGGATGTTCAGACGGCGAAGAACTATTAACAAACAATGACCCGAGCAAATATCAATTAGAGGAAAATGTTGTATGGGCTTCAACAGAAGGGTTCGATTTGACCTTAGACATTTATACACCCATTTCCAAAAAAGAATCTAATCCTGTTTTGGTTATATTTCATGGGGGAGGTTGGCTTGTAAATGACAATTCTATTATGGATCAAATGTCTCAATATCTAGCTACTAATAGTGAATACGTTATATGCAACGTGAATTACCGACTATTATCAGATCAGGATAATTCTGTAACTTTAGACGAGATTGTAGAAGATGCTTTTGGGGCTGTAATCTGGATCAAACATAATATCTCTAAATACAAAGGAGATAATTCCAAAATTGCAGTTACTGGGGATAGTGCTGGAGCTCATTTATCTGCAATGATTGTTAATTCAGGAACAAAGCTAAGTTCGGTAGAAGAATTTGAAAGTAATTTAAGCTTCACACCCACTTTTCTTCCGAAAGGAAGAACTGCTGAGCAGGTTTCCTTAGACAACGACCTAAGCGTACAAGCTGTTATATTAAGCTATGGTGCTTTCGATATTTATGAAGCAAGTCTACAGGGATTTGAAACCTCTAAGAACCCTTTTTGGTTGTTTTCAAGGTCTAAGGCTAGAGGAGTATTTGGAAATCAATACAGCGCTATAACTAATCCGAAAATGTATAAAGCTCTATCACCAATCTACAATATTCCAAGGCAAGAAGATGTCACTCTTCCTCCTCATTTTCTTCTAGTTGGATCAGAAGATAGCCTAACTACACCGGCGTCGGTAAAAAAATACCTTCATAAATTAGAATCTTTAGGACATAAAACTCAATATTGGGAACATCAAGATAGGAATCATGCTTTCTTAGATTCTGGCTCTAACATGTTCTTAGGCTCTAGCTTTGAAAAAGATGCACCACAAGCCTTAGAAAAGATGATTAATTTTCTTGATACTGTGTTTGTGAAGAAAGAAAACCAATAGCAGCTAATTTAGATAGCAATCTACTGCTTTTACATCTTGCAAATTACAGGTTAAAGTTTCGTATGAATTATCTCTAAGACAAAATGGACAAATCTACCAATACAGAATCTAATATAAGGAAGGTTGCTTTAACATCTTTAACAGGAACAAGTATAGAGTGGTACGATTTCTTCCTATACGGAGCAGCGGCAGGTCTAGTTTTTCCAAAATTATTCTTCGGAGAAGCTTCTCCGACAACTGCATTAATACTTTCATTCTTAACCTTTGCAGCTGGCTTTATAGCGAGACCAGTGGGAGGAATTATTTTTGGACACTTTGGTGATCTTATAGGAAGAAAGAAAACGCTGGTTATTGCTCTAATGTTGATGGGGATTTCTTCCACTTTAATTGGGCTATTACCTACTTACGAAATGATAGGAATCTCTGCACCTATTTTATTAACTCTCCTTCGCTTTGCTCAAGGAATCGCCATTGGAGGTCAGTGGGGAGGTGCCATGTTATTGGTAACAGAAAATGCTCCTAAAGAAAAAAGAGGCTACTACGGGGCCTACGCTCAGGCAGGAGCACCAGTAGGAGTTATATTAGCAAATCTAGCTTTTATCACTGTAAGTGCCTTTACCAATGAAGAATCTTTCCTTTCTTGGGGTTGGAGAATTCCATTTTTAGCTAGTTTCTTACTTATTGTGATAAGCCTGTATATTCAACTAAGACTCGAAGACACAAAAGCATTCAAAGAATTAGAGGCTTTAAAGGAGCAAAATACCGAAGCGCCTCCAGCCTTTAAGTCTTCTCCAATTTTAGAAGCATTAAAAAAATACCCAAAAAGAATTTCTCTAGCTGCCGGTGCTTTTTTATCAGTACAAGTAACTTTTTATATATTAATTGCCTTCTTATTGGCTTACGGAGTAGAAACAACTGATTTGAGTAGGGATGATTTATTAACAGCTGTTTTAATAGGTTCGGCAATAATGGTACCAACGCAATTCTTTTTTTCTTCTTATTCGGACAGGAATGGAAGGAAGGGAATTTTTATGACTGGAGCTGCCTTAACTGCTTTATGGGCTTTTGCAATTTTTCCTTTAACCGGCACAGGGGATTTCTTTTATGTAGTTATTGCTATAACTTTCGGGCTAATGTTCCTTGGAATGATGTATGGGCCTCAAGCTGCATTCTTTGCGGAACTTTTTTCTACAGAAGTAAGGTATTCTGGAGCGTCTTTAGGTTACCAATTAGGAGCAATCATAGGAGGCTCTTTTGCTCCAATAATAGCTACATTACTATGGAAAAATTATGATATTTTTTGGGTTTCCGTTTACATAGCAATCGCTTCAATTATCTCGTTAATCTCAGTTTATCTGCTCACCGAGACTTTTCAGAAGAATTTAAATGAATAAGGATATTTATTAATGAAATACCTACATACTATGCTAAGAATAAGGGACATAGATGAGTCTATGAATTTTTACTGTGATGCCTTGGGTCTTAAAGAAGTTAAGAGGATTGAAGTAAAGGAAGGAAGGTTTACCTTAATTTTTCTATCTGCTGAAGATGATGAATCTTCCCAAATTGAACTTACTTATAATTGGGATGGGGATGAATTGGGTTTGGGTTCAAGAAATTTTGGCCATTTAGCTTATCAAGTAGATAACATATACGAGACCTGTTCTCGCCTTCAAGGATTAGGGGTGGTTATTAATAGACCACCAAGAGACGGTCATATGGCATTCGTTAGATCCCCTGATAAAGTTTCAGTCGAACTCTTGCAAAAAGGATCTCCCCTTGCACCTGTAGAGCCTTGGATGTCTATGGAAAATACCGGGGAGTGGTAGTACTTGTATTGTTATGTCAATAGAGCTAAAGAAAGTAAATAATTGGTCTGGTACGGCATTTAACACAGCCCCAGACTCAGAAAATAAAATTCATGGCGATGAATTGGCAAAAGAATATGGTTTTGAAGGAGGGCTTGTTCCCGGTGTAACTATTTCTGCTTACTTAATTCATCCGGTTATTGAAGTTTGGGGAAGAGATTGGCTAGAAAAAGGTTATGTGAATTGCCATATCACCTCACCTCTTTATGACCATGATAAGTTTGAGGTTGTTACAGATTTTATTGATGACAATAGCTTGAATACTTCTTTAATTAGACATAATGGAGTGATAAGTGCTAACGCTGAAGTTGCGATAATAAAAGATTTACCTAACCCTCCTTTAATGAGAAAAGACAAGATAGTTGAACCAGATTTCATACCTCCAAAAGCTACCAAAGCAGAATGGAATAAACTGAAAGAGGAGGGATGCAAGGCCTTTAGATTCTATTGGGGAGGAAAAGACCCTTTAGTTTATTTAAGAGATGTAAATTCGTTACCCTATTTGTTACAACCCGATAAAGGTGGTTTTTCAAATCTATCTTTCTTATTGGGATGTTCTAACTGGATATTAGCTGGAAATGCTTACATGAATCCTTGGGTTCATTTACAAACGACTTCTCAAAACTTCAAGTCAGTACAATATGGAACTAACCTTGTAGCAGAAATGGAAGTTAATAAAACTTATGAAAAAAAAGGCCATGAGTTCGTAGAAGTGACTGTTAATTTATTTGATGAAAAAGATGAAGGTTGCGTCATGAGCATAAGCTTGATAGCTATATATAGGCTTAGAGGATCTTAGGTTTATTGGAAAAAATAAGATGGTTAACTCAATAGAGATGTAGTTTTAACTGTGCTTATTTATAGTAAGAAAATGGTACTATCTTAAATATGTTAAGAGAAGAGCAGATAAGGATACTAAAAGGACTAATTGGCCATTTAGATGCGAAAACAAATGTTAATGCCGGAGGGATAATGAAAACTCCTGCTGATACTTACATTTGCGAAGAAAGATTTAAGAAAGAGTGGGATACTTTTTTCTTGAATTATCCTCAAATAATAGGAATGTCTGGAGATCTTCCAAAAAATAATACATTTATAACAACAGAAGACTTTGGAATCCCAATACTTGCAACTAGAAATGAAAAAGGTGAATTTAAGGCGTATGTTAACGTTTGTTCTCATAGAGGTGTAATAGTTGAAGGTGAAAAGAGCGGTGAAAAGTCTAAGTTTTCTTGCCCTTTTCATGGTTGGACTTTCAGTAATGATGGAGCTTTGATTGGGTATCCTAAAGAGGATCATTTCGGAAAAATAGATAAGGAATGTCACGGATTAACAGAATTACCTTGTTTAGAGAGATATGGGTTCCTTTGGATTCATCCCTCAGAAAAAGGTGAAATTAATCTTGAAAATTTATTAGGAGACAAGTTAAAAGCAGAATTTGGTTCTTGGAACTTTGAAGATTTAGTTTTAGCAAACGAAGAAAAATATATTACTGAGATGAACTGGAAGTTGGCTATAGATACTTTTGGAGAGACCTACCATTTCTCTGTACTTCATAAAGATTCGCTATTTGAAAATTTCCATGGGAATTGTCAAATGTTTGATAGTTTTCAAAGGAATGCCCGGCTTATTCTTTGTAAAAGAGATATTGATATAATGAGAGAACTTCCAGAGGAAGATTGGAACATTTGTACGGGAACACTTCCTGTTTATTATCTTTTTCCTAATATAATCTTTATGCCAACTAACGAAGGGGCTTTTTTGGTTAAGGAGTACCCATTAGAAAGTTCACCTAATAAGAGTGTTTCGAAGGTCTCTTTTTACTTCTACCCCCATGTTCTTGAGTACATTAAGAACATGGAAAAATCTGGTAATGAAGAAGAGACTTCCCTTAAAGACCAATACGAGGGTTTTGCTGCAGTTATAAGAGATGAAGATTATGTAGTTGCAGCCTCTTCACACAGAGGATTAATGTCAGGTAAAGTAGAGTATTTAACTTTTGGAAAGAATGAACCTGCTCTTCACCATTACCACAACACTTATAGAGAAGCTCTAGGCCTCCAATCCTTACCTTTAATTACTGATTAATCAGCTGGTCGAATTCAGTGCTAGTTGACTTAGATTTGTTTTCAAACTTTCTTCATGCAAATGAAAACCTTCAATTGTTATTTCCCAATCTAAGTCTTTAAATAAATTTAGACCTTGTTCAAACCAGGCTTCATCTTTATAACTTTCTTCAGATAAATTCTTTAAATCTATGAAGCTAAGCCAAGTTTTAGCATCAAAGTTTTCAATTTCTTTAAAGATTTCCCTGCATTTATTAAAATCTTTGTTCAGGTAGTTAGCAAAAAATAAGGCGTTTAACCACCTATCGCTATTGGTATCGTTTATTGGCATTGGATCGAGTTCTAATCCCTTTTCTAGTATCTTAATTCCTTTTTCGATATCTCCAGTTCTTAATAGAGATTCACCATAGATAGACAAAACAGCAGGATTGTTTGGATTTGCATTAAAGGCTTTATTCGCAAAGTTTTTTGTCTGCTCAAAATCGTTTAGAGTTAAATGGACTTCACCCATAATTCTGTTTGCATTCCAATTATTTGCATCAATCTCAGTTGCTTTTCCAACTGATTCCAATAACCCTCCCAAGAATTCATCTGTTCTTTCTTGGAATCCCAAAGCTAAAGCCTGACCCATGGTGCATGCTTTCCAAGAATAAGCTAATGAGTTTGTTTCATCAGCTTCAATTGCTGCATCTAGGATCTCTATTGCCTCAGCATTTGCACTTTTCTCAAATTGTTGATTTAAATCCCTTCCTTTTAAAACAAGTTCGTAAGAGCTCATATTTTTAGTTGGTTTCCTGTGAGCTCTTTTAAGGCTAGATAATTCTATTTCTCCAATCATTGAATTAATTATTTTTGTAACTATTTCATCTTGAACTTCAAAAATATCTGTTTTTACGCGATCATATTTATTGCTCCATATGACCCTTGAATCTTCTACTTCTAGTAGTTCTACCGAAACTCTTATTCTGTCTTCGACAGCCCTAATACTTCCGGAGACAACGAAGTCTAAATCCCAGTCATTAATAAAAGATTCTATCGATTCATTTTTCTCTCTATATTCAAAACATGTTTTTCTAGAAGCTACATCTATTTCTTTTATCATTGAGAATTCAGTAATTAGATCTTCAACTATTCCATCCACCAAGAAATCTCCTTCCCCTTCTTTATTTAGGTTCTCAAAAGGTACAACTGCTATTTTCTTTTTATAGTCACCTGTTTTTTTCGCCTTATTAATTGATTTTCTCTGATTTTCAGTTTCTTCAGCTAAAGAACCTCGTTTTATAAAGTAAGTGACTAGGAGAACTATAGGCAATAAGACAGGAATGCCAACCAGTAAGGTCTGCATAAAAACTTCAGAAGGGATGCCTAGAACCTTTTGCGTTGATATGTTTTCTACGACAATACTACCTAGCTGTATAGCTGCAAATCCTATAACCACGTAAGCAGTTGCAGTTTTCCATAACATTTGAAAAATGGTTTTCAACATTAATAACTATCTCCAAATAACTATGTAAATTAATATACCAAGTAAAATCAAGACAATCTATGGTGAATGAAAATAATTGAAGTAGAAGACTTACATAAATCTTACCCACACCCAGAAGATAAGAAGAAAATCTTTAAAGCCGTTAATGGCATTTCTTTTAGCATTAAGAGAGGGGAGATATATGGAATCCTTGGACCAAATGGAGCAGGAAAGACAACAACTTTAGAAATGTTAGAAGGGTTAATTGATATTGATAAGGGTAGGGCTTCTATAGATGGATTGGATGTGGCCTCTGAGCCTTTTAAAGTTAAAAAAATTATTGGAGTTCAACTCCAATCAAACGAGTACTTTGATTCCCTTAGCTTAAGAGAACTGTTGATTCTTTTTGGGAAATTGTATAAAAAAAATATACAAAGTAATTTTTTATTAAATGAAGTAAATCTTTTAGATAAGATCCATTCTAAACCTGAAGAATTATCGGGAGGTCAGAAACAAAGGTTTTCAATAGCTTGTGCATTAGTAAACGATCCGAAAGTGCTATTTTTAGATGAACCAACTACAGGCCTAGACCCTCAAGCCAAAAGAAATCTCTGGACTCTGATTAAGACATTAAATGAATCAGGCATGACAATCGTTCTAACCACTCACAACATGGAAGAAGCAGAAAGATTATGTGACAAGATTGCCATTATGGATAAAGGAGAGTTAATAGTTGAAGATTCTCCTTTAAACCTTATTAGGTCTTATGATAATCAGACAAAAAACGGAAACTTAGAAAATGTTTTTTTAGCTTTAACTGGTCATGATTTGAGGGATTAAGATGTTTACACATTTACAATTTCATTTAACCGTAATCTTTCTAAAAATATTTTTAAGAAATAGACAAGCTATTATTTTTAGCTTGTTCTTCCCATTAATATTTATAGGGGCTTTTTCCTTTTCTGGGGGCGAGCCCGATCCTATATCTTTAGGAGTGACCGATAAGGCGGAGAGCCCATTATCGACGAAGTTTATTGAGCTAATTTCTACTAATCAATTGTTTGAAGTGACAGAAGGAGAAGAGCAAGTTCTTAGAAAAAATCTAATTGATGGAGATATAAAGGCACTAATAATAATTCCTCAGAAATTTAATGATAAAAGCGAATTAGATTCCTTGGATGTATTGCTTGATGCTTCTCAGGTAAGGCAGTCAGACGTTATTAAGAGTTCAATTAAGTCTAGTCTTATATCAATTGAAAGAGATTTAAGGAATATAAAACCTATGTTCACTTTAAATATTAACGATGTAAAAGCAAGATCTCAGCGCTATATAGATTTTCTGTTACCTGGTTTGTTAGCTTTCATGCTTATGAATCTAAGCATTGCTGGATCAGGCTTTAATATAGTTGAGTATAGAAGAAGGGGTATTCTTAAAAGGCTGTTCGTGACACCCATTGAGCCAAAAGACTTTATTATCTCAATTGTATTAGCCCGCATGCTAATAGTAATAACCCAATTATCAGTTGTACTTGGAATGGCTATATTTGCTTTAAATATAAATATTACTGGTAGCTATTTATCTTTTTATTCAACTATTCTGTTGGGCACTTTTATTTTTCTTTGTATAGGATTTTCATTGGGTAGTTTGGCTAAAACACAAGAAGGTATAAGACCGATAGTGGGTTTAGTAACTTTTCCGCAGGTAGTTCTATCAGGGGCATTTTTCCCCATTTCTTCGATGCCAGAAATCATTCATCCTATTGCTTATGCTCTACCCTTAAGTTCTGTGGTAACCGTTTTAAGAGACGTAGCTAATGATGGAGCTACACTCTTTACGTTTAACTACTCAACTTTAGGTATTGTTATCTGGATTTTTCTAAGCTTTTTTATTGCTACTAGATTTTTTGTTTGGAAAGAAGTTGCTAAATAAGCTTAATCTAAAGTGCAGGTTATAGATTAGTTTCTGTAATCTAGTGGAGGTTCCCTGTTTCCTAATAGCGGAATGTACTTAAAATTCTTACCCACTCTATCATTTAACTCTTTTTTAGCTTCAAAAGTAATTGAAGGGTTTAGGTAGATTTCTTTTGCAGTCTCAGATAGAACTTGTACGGCTAATTTAGTACCTTTTAAGCCAATTGTGGTTCCACCGGAAGCTACGGCTTGCCAAGAATGGGATGAAGTACCAGGAACCCAAGTAGCTATTCTTGCTCCTGCTGTAGGAACAAGCCAACTAACATCTCCAACATCCGTTGATCCGTATCCATGTATAGCTTTATAAGGAAGTATGTTTTCTTGATCTCCAATCTTAGCTTTAGGACTTAAAAGAGTTTCGTAGATTTGTTTAGCGTATTCATTTTCTTTTGGTGAATAGGTTGTACCCCCTATATCAGTTAGTTTTTGATGCATAATTTTTTGTAAAGTGTCATTAGGCATCAGAGAGTAATTTCCATGCATTATTTCGAAAGTCATATCTGTTTCAGTTCCCAATGCAGCTCCTTCAGCCGCTTTAACGACTCTATTAAAGAGCTCATTCACTTGCTCTCTTTTTGGGTGTCTTACATAGTAATAAACCTCTGCTTCGTCTGGTATAACGTTTGGAGCTAAACCTCCTTTAGTGATTACATAATGAATACGAGATTCTTGAGGAACATGTTCCCTCATAAGATTAACCATCATATTCATGGACTCCACACCATCTAATGCAGATCTGCCTTTTTCAGGCGCGCCTGCTGCGTGGGTTGAGATTCCCTTAAATCTAAATTTAGCTGATTTATTAGCATTAGAGGTCCTCGGAGAAGCATGATTAACGCTTCCAGGATGCCAGTGTAGAATTACATCAACATCATTAAAAATACCTTCTCTAGCCATGTATACTTTTCCCGATCCACCTTCTTCAGCTGGGGTTCCATAAAATCTTATAGTTCCTTTTTGATTATTTGCTTTTAACCATTCTTTAATTGCAACTGAGGCCCAAGCTGAACCGGCTCCAAATAGATGATGCCCACAAGCATGACCGGCTTGATTATTCTTATATGCTTCCTTAAAAGGTGAGGAACTTTGAGCAACCCCTGGTAAAGCATCAAATTCTCCTAATATAGCTATAATTGGAAAACCTTTACCATACTCTGCAACAAAGGCAGTTGGTATATTTGCAATATTACTTGTTACAGAAAAGCCCTCATTTAATAATTGTTTTTTTAATAGTTCAGAGCTTTTGTATTCTTGATATCCAACTTCAGCATAATCCCAAATATCTATAGCAGTTTTTTCAAATTGATTTTGATGTTTATCAATAAATTCTCCTAGATCTCTTTCGGCAAATAAATTTATACTTATTAAAGTAATGCTAAGACATAAACAAGAATAGTAAGTTACTTTATTCATTCCTTCTCCGTAGAATATGTTTTAAAGTTTATCATTAAATGAAGAAACAAATTATTGCTATCGGAGGGGGAGGGTTTGGAAGAAGCCCTGGAGAGGGACTTATTGAGAAATATATATTGGATCAATGCAATAAAAAAAACCCTAATATTTGTTTTATACCAACTGCAACTGGAGACAATGAGGCTTATAAGGTTAACTACTATTCTACTTTCTCGAAACTAAATTGCTCTCCTGTTCATCTTGATTTTTTTAAAAGAACACCTGATTTAGAAGCTCTAATCCAAGGGCAAGATATTATCTTTGTAGGCGGAGGAAACACAAAAAGTATGTTGGCGGTTTGGAAAGATTGGGGTTTAGATGTGCTCCTAAAAGAAGCCTACGAGAAGGGAGTTATAATGTGCGGAGTAAGCGCTGGGGCAATTTGTTGGTTTGAAGAAGGTATAACTGATTCTTGGTCAGACGACTTAAAAGTAATGGACTGTTTAGGGTTTATTGAAGGAGCTTGCTGCCCTCACTATGATGAAGAGCCACAAAGAAAACCTTCACTAAATAAATTTTTATCAGATGATATTTTGAAATCTTGTTATGCAATTGATGGTGGTTGCGCATTGCACATTAAAGATGAGCAAGAGTATACGTCTATAGTATTTGCTAAAGAAAAGAATGCTTATTACGTAGAACTAGATAAGGATGAGGTTAAAGAAAAGTCTTACCCTAAAAGAGAAATTTTTGATTTATAATTTTATTGAAAAGTATCTTCAGATTAACGGCTAAGAACTGTTAGAATGCTTTTTTTAATTTTGGACCGGTAGTTCAGTTTGGTTAGAACGCCGCCCTGTCACGGCGGAGGTCGCGAGTTCGAGTCTCGTCCGGTCCGCCATTTTCAAAATATAGCTACCTAGCCCCCGGACCACCTTCATCAGGCATAGCTCCACCCATCTTGCCTGCGTGATCTTTAACTGAGTTTAAGAATTCTTCACTCTCTTTTTCCATCATTTCTTTTTCTCTTAACGTCCAGCAAACTTTTTTGGGAACCCTAGAACTTGTGTCTGTAATTCTTTCGCAAAAAACTTTGTCTTTGTCATCAATCTCCTCAGAGTTTCCATCAGGGTTTAATTGAGAGTCTGTATTAGCTCCATTGTTATAGACATTAAGTGTGCAGCCTATTAATAGATAGGTGCAAAACATGATAATAAATATTTTAGGGCTTTTGTTTTTCATTTAGACATTATAGGTGAATATATATCTTCAAGATATAATGGTTGAATGAAGTGGTCTTATACGAGTGGAAAAATAAATATCAGCTCTGACGAAGAAGAACAACAATTCCTACTCGAAGAGTTGATTGAAGAGCTAGCTGTAAGAAAAGCTTTTAAGAAGAAAGTAGCTCTCTTATTTACTATTATTTCCATTACTTTGTTAGTTATGCAGGATTACGGAGCAGATTTACCAAAAGATATGTCTGTATATTTCTATATAGGTTATTTTTTAACTCCAATTATCATTTCGGGCTTCTTTTCTCTACTGGTTTATATAGCTATGCGGAAATCTCCAAAGAAAGCAAAGAGATTAAATAAGTTTTTTAAAGATTAATTAGTAGGACCTAGCGCTTCCACCATCTACTTGAGTCGCTAATCCTGTCATGTAGTCAGCCTTTTCAGAAGCTAAGAAGGTTATTAATCCTGATAAATCAGAAGCTTCACCTATCCTATTCATAGGAATAGAAGAAGCCGCTAGTGACTCTAATTCTTTTTTAGTTTTTCCACTAGCATTTGCTTGCGATTCAAATATCTGATTAATTCTTTCTGTTTTGGTAGTGCCTGGGCAGACTGTGTTAACGGTCACTCCATATGGAGCAACTTCATCTGATAGAGCTTTTGCCCAACCAAGCACTCCGAGCCTAAGACTATTTGATAGGAATAAACCTTTAACTGGAGATTTAACTGAAACAGAAGAGATATTGATTATTCTACCCCAATTGTTTTTCTTCATATCTGGTAAAACAAGTTTTGATAATCTAATAGCAGACATCATGGTTGAGTTAAAAGCATTAAGCCAATCTTGATCACTTAATTCTTCAAAGCTGCTTGGAGGAGGTCCCCCATTATTATTTATTAAGATATTTATATCTCCTAATTCTTGTTGAGCTATTTTATAAAATTCATCTATATCTTCCGGGTTATTAAGGTCTGTTTTGACCGCTATAACATCCGTATCCGTAGCTTTATAAATTTCCTCTCTAACGGATTCTATTTTTTCTTTATCTCTTGAACATATTGCGATCCTTGCTCCTTCTTTAGCTAAATCAATAGCAGCTGCTTTGCCTAGGCCTTGGCTTGCAGCACAAATAATTGCATTTTTTCCTGTTAATTTTAAATCCACATTAACTCAAAGATAATAAAAGAATAATTTCTATGACTTTTAATCAAAGAAGTTAGTATGATTATGCTCGAATTTTAATTATTTGGGAAAAATTATGATTTTTATTTCAAAAAAAGTTGTTTTATTTATAGTTCTAACATTTAGTCACCTTCTTTTTTCTGGTTCTTATGAGGCCAGTCAAGCAGGAATGTCCCAAGATAGACTGGATAAGATTGCTCCAGCATTGTCACAAAATATAAAGGAAGGAAGGTTTCCAGGATTCATAACTGCTGTTGCAAGAAAAGGAAAGGTAGTTCATTTTGAGACGCAAGGTTTTGCAGATGTAGAAAAGCAAATCCCTCTCCAGAAAGATTCTTTATTTAGAATTTATTCGATGAGCAAGCCCATAACTGGAGTTGCTTTAATGATTTTAATAGAAGAAGGAAAAATTAGACTTAACGATCCCGTGTCTTATTACATTCCAGAATTTGCCACTACAGAAGTCATGGTTGTTAATGAAGATGGAACAACTTCCAGAGAGAAACTGAAAAGACAAATAACCATTAGAGATTTAGCTACCCATACTTCTGGTATAGCTTATAGTTTTACTGCCAACGATCAATTACAAAAAATTTATGAAGAAGAGAAACTTTCTCCATATTTCTTTATAGATAATCTAGATACCTCTGAAGAAGATGGATCTATTGTTATAACTTCTAAAAAGTCTTTTCCTAATATATGTGCCTTTTCAGCAGGCTTAGCTTCAAAAGCTCCATTAATGCACCAACCAGGAGATAAGTACACTTACTCAATGGGAATGGATGTATTGGGTTGTGTTATAGAAAGAGCTTCAGGAAAGACTTTTGATGTTTTTTTAGAGGAAAGAATATTCAAACCCTTGGGAATGAAAGATACCTCTTTTAGTGTGCCAAAAAGTAAACTAAATAGGTTCACAAGCCTATATGCTTTTCCCGGAGATTTAGGGAATCTTATTCCGGGAGTAGGCACAAAACTTCCCCCTGAGTTATTGATGATTAAATTAGATGATAGAGATAAAAGTCCTTATTCAGATAAGGCCACCGTGTTTGATGGTGGCTCTGGTCTAGTTTCGTCAACTGAAGATTATCTTAAGTTTGCACAAATGTTACTTAACGGCGGTAAGTTAGGAAATGAAAGGATTTTAAGTAGAAAATCTGTTGAATTATTCTCTTCAAACCACTTGCCTGATAAAATCTTGGACTCTAACGATTATATTCGAGGTGCCGGTTTTGGGATAACAGTAGGAGTAATAACTGACACCGGATTAACTGGCCAGTATGGTTCTAATGGAATGTACTTCTGGGGTGGAGCAGCATCAACCATTTTTTGGATTGATCCTAAAGAAGAGTTGGTGGCAGTTGCTATGACACAATTATTAGCTTCTCCATGGCCTTTAAGAGAAACATTCTCGGCATTAGTTTACCAATCTATAGACGACTAGTTTTGCCTGTAATCAATACTCTTAATAGACTTTAACTTAAAAAATAATTAACCTTCGTAAATGATTAGACCTTTTTTACTGACTTTATTCGTAGTCTTTATTTCAAATAATATTGCTTCGAGCAATCTTCCAATTATTGAATATAAGTCGATCCATCATCCTGTTATAAGTAAAACTGGAATGGTTGTATCACAAAGATTATCTGCCAGTAAGATAGGGGCAGAAATATTAAAAAAGGGCGGTAATGCAGTTGATGCTGCTGTGGCTACAGGATTAGCTTTGGCCGTGGTGCTTCCTAGAGCAGGCAATCTGGGCGGTGGTGGTTTTATGGTTGTTTATCTAAAGGACGAAGGCAAGACTATTGCTATAGATTATAGAGAAAAAGCTCCTGCTGCTGCACATAGAGATTTATTTTTAGATAAAAGTGGTAATTACGATAAGAAGAAAGCTCAATTTTCTCTTCTTTCAGCTGGAGTTCCTGGGACAGTATATGGCTTGCATCATGCCTTAACAGAGCATGGAACCATGTCGTGGCAGGAGGTGCTTGAGCCGGCTATCAGATTGGCTGAAGAAGGCTTTTCAGTTCCACATGATTTAGCTAATACATTGGCTTCTTCTCCCTATAAACAAAGACTTTCTTCTAATCAAGCTTCTGCCAATTCATTCTATAAAAAAGATAAAAGTAATTATCGAGCTGGAGAAACTTTAAGACAGCCTGATTTGGCTTGGACGTTGAAGCAGCTACACAAAGAAGGACCTGACGCATTTTATAAGGGAGAAATAGCTAAAAAGATAGTAAAGGAAATGGAATTAAACGGTGGTTTAATAACTGCAGATGACCTATCCAATTACAAGGCTGTTGAAAGGGAGCCAGTTGTTGGAACTTATAATGAATTTAAAATAGTTTCTATGCCTCCTAGTAGTTCAGGAGGTATACATTTAATACAGATGTTAAATATGCTGGAACCCTACCAAATTAAAGAAATGGGTTTTGGGAGTGCTGGCAGTATTCATATTTTAACGGAAGTAATGAAGAGGGCTTATGCCGACAGAAGTAAGCACTTGGGTGACATGGATTTTTATGATGTGCCGTTTGGGTTGATGTCTAAAAAATACGCTAAGAGTTTAAACGAGAGTATTTCTTTAGATAGCTTGACTCCTTCTAAGGATATTTTTGCTGGGGACCCATACCCTTACGAAAGTCCAGACACAACACATTTTTCTGTCATGGACAAGTATGGTAATGCGGTTTCAAATACTTATACATTAAACTTTTCCTACGGTTCTGGAATTGTAATTCCTGGAACCGGAATGTTAATTAATAATGAGATGGATGACTTCTCTTCTAAACCAGGGGTGCCAAATGGTTATGGGCTGCTAGGCTCAGAAGCAAACTCCATTCAAGCAAACAAAAGACCTTTAAGCTCGATGACCCCTACTATAATTTTTAAAGATGAAGAACCTTATCTGGTTTTAGGAAGTCCTGGAGGCAGTAGAATTATTACAACTGTATTGCAAGTAGCTCTTAACGTCATGGAACACGGTATGAATATCGCTCAAGCAGTCAATAGTCCACGAATACATCATCAATGGTTGCCGGAAGTGTTAATGATAGAGGATGGATATGGAGCAGATACGGAAAGTCTGCTTACGAATAAGGGTTACAGACTTTACTCTTCGAGAACAATGGGGAGTGTCCAGGCAATAGTTAGGGAAGGTGATTATTTCTACGGAGCTGCAGATCCAAGAAGGCCAAGTTCAGGTGCTGTGGCGCCCTAGATAGATAACTATGAAAACTAAGTTCATTATCCCATTTTTATTATTCCAACTTTTATTCGTCAATGCTTTATTAGCGAGATCTCAAACTACTTTAGATTACAAAAATAGGATTCATCCTGAAATAGCTGAAGATTTTATGGTTGTTTCTCAGAATAGTCATGCAACAGAAGCTGGTTATGAAATACTAAGGAAAGGAGGTAATGCTGTTGATGCCGCTGTAGCCGTAGGTTTTGCCTTGGCAGTTACTCTACCAAGAGCTGGTAATTTAGGAGGCGGTGGTTTTATGCTTATCTTTGATAAGAAGGAAAATAAAGTTTCAACCATAGATTACCGTTCAGCGTCACCCAAATCCGCTAGAAGCGAAATGTTCATAAAAGATTCAAATGTTGTTAGGTTTGGCCATTTAGTAAATGCAGTTCCTGGGTCGGTAGCAGGGCTGCTTAAGGCTCATGATGGGCATGGAAAATTAAACCTTAGACAAGTTCTTAGGCCGGCTATAGAACTAGCTGAGAAAGGCTTCCCTGTAACTTATGACTTAAATTACGCTTTGACATGGTCAAAAGAATCAATGCTGAGCAATTCTGCTTCTACCTCTAAATTCTATCAAGGGAAGGAAGAGCCAATTGAAGTGTCTAAGAACTTTAAACAGCCTAAATTAGCTAACACCTTAATGTTAATAAGTCGGAAAGGTAGAGAGGCATTTTATGAAGGGGAAGTAGCAAAATGGATTTCGGAAGAATCATTAAGTAGAGGCGGGTTGATAACATTAGAAGATTTGTCCTCTTATGAAGCCAAGAGCAGAGAACCTATAAGTATTGATTATAGAGGTTATAAAATTGTTTCTATGCCTCCTGCTGCAAGTGGAGGCTTAGTTCTATTACAGATTCTAAATATATTAGAGAATTTTGATATTCCTTCCTTAGGACACAATTCTGCTAGAACTATTCATTTATTGTCAGAATCAATGCAAAGAGCCTATGCAGATAGGGCTACCTATCATGGAGACCCAGACTTCTTTGATGTGCCGACAACAGAACTTTTAAACAAAGGATATGCTTTAAAAAGGGCAAATTCAATTTCTAGTCAAAGAACTGAAGATGGTCAAATATTCTCAGGAGATCTAACTAAGATTGATGAAAGTCCAGACACCACGCATTTTTCGGTATTAGATTCTGAAGGTAATGCAGTCTCAAATACTTACACCTTAGGCTCTTCTTTTGGCTCAGGTGTGACTATAGAGAAAGCAGGTTTTTTGATGAATAACCAAATGAGAAATTTCTCTCATTTTTATGGCAAATCGAATGAAGTTTCTTTGAAAACTAGCGAAGCAAATAGGTTAGAGCCAGGAAAACGCATGATAAGCACTCAGACCCCGACTCTAGTTTTTAATCCTAAAGGTGATTTGATTATGGTTCTTGGCTCACCTGGAGGAGGACGTATACCTAATATTATTGCTCAAGTTATTTCAAACGTAATTGATCATAAGATGAGCTACTCTGAAGCAGTTTTATCACCAAGAATAAATCAAAGATTGGAGGGTAACTTAGAATTAGAAAGTGGATTTAGCCCTGACACCATTGAGTTATTAGAAGGCAGAGGACATGAAGTAAAAAGTTCAAATACTATGGGGAGTGTTCAAGCTATATTTGTTGAAGGCGATTTAATTTACGGTGTAGCTGATACGCGAAGGCCTGGGGCTCTGGCCAAGGGAGATTAAAGCAAGAAATACGGAACTGAAAGTACCGCAACCATAGAAACCACTAATATACCTAAGATATTGATAAGAAGTCCTGCTTTTGCCATTTGAGGAACTTTTATAAGCCCTGATCCGAATACAATTGCATTAGGAGGGGTTGCCACAGGTAGCATAAAGGCACAACTTGCAGCTAAAGCAACAGCTGCAGTAACTAACAAGGGGTTAAAATTAGATTGAACAGCAATAGCTGCTACAACAGGTAAAAAAGTGGCAGTCGTTGCCATGTTCGAAGTCAATTCTGTCAAGAAAATGATCATTGTTACTACAAGGATAACAATGAGGGCAATGCTAATACCTTGAGGTATTAAATTCCCCATCCAAACAGCTAATCCGGTTGTTTGGACTGCATTAGCTAAACTAAGACCGCCTCCAAATAAAACTAGCAGACCCCAAGGCACATTTTCTTGAGCATCCTTCCACTCTAATAAGGCTCCTTTTTTTCCGCTTGGTAATAAGAAAAGAAAGAGGGCGGATATCATTGCAATACCTGCATCAGATAAACCGTTTAGAAAACTAAAGTCATCTAACACAGTTCTAAACATCCAGGCTAAAGCAGTCAACACAAACACTACAAAAACTTTAAACTCAGGGCCATCCAAGGTACCTAGTTCATTTTTCATGGTACTTAATAGATTTCTAGTCTCTTGAGAAGTCTCGAATTCAACTTTGAAAATTATTCTTGTAAGTATCAACCAGCTACAAGGAAGCATAAAAGCACTTAAAGGGACTCCTACTTTCATCCAATCAACAAAACTGATATCTAAGCTGTAATTATCAGCCATAAACGCAGCCAACATTCCGTTAGGTCCAGTACCTATAAGTGTAGACATACCCCCAATAGTAGCTCCATAAGCTATACCTAATAAAAGAGCTAATTGAAAAGATTCCATTTCTTGCTCACTTAATCCTTTTACAGTTTCTTTCACCACCGTGATAACAGCTAGGCCAATAGGTAGTAACATAATTGTAGTGGCTGTGTTCATTACCCACATACTAATTAGAGCTGCAGTTAGCATAAAACCAAAGATTAAAGAAGCTCCATTAGATCCAGCATACTCAAGAACAAATAAGGCAATTCTTTTATGTAAATCCCATTTTTGGATAGCTGTAGCAATTAAAAAGCCTCCAAAGAATAGATAAATCGTTTTATTAGCGTATGGGTTGGCAGCGCTTTGGATATCTACAATTCCTAAAATAGGAAATAAAGCTAGAGGGACTAATGCTGTTACTGCAACAGGAACAGCTTCAGTTGCCCACCAAATTCCCATTAGTAAAAATAAAGCTGCTGTTTTATGACCTTCTGTTGAAAGACCATCTGGAGAGGGGAGCAGAATGACGAGCGTCGCTGCAATTACACCAAGCAGGAATCCAAAATTTTCTTTAAGTAGAGACATGTATTATTGATTTTAAATAAAAAAGGGAGCTTACGCTCCCTTTTTAGTGCTGAAGGATTACTTCATTCTTAAAGTGAAATCAACGTAGTAATTTCTTCCATAATCTTGATGAGCATCAGCATAGTATCCATAGTATCTATCAGCTGTTGGA
>Ga0208765_1000916_pt1 | contig 18742 bp, 16 predicted proteins | sample ETNtaG_2_FD_185783 | JGI IMG/M metagenome (GOLD analysis project Ga0208765, IMG submission 185783) | Marine microbial and viral communities from oxygen minimum zone, Eastern Pacific Ocean - ETNP201406SV203 (SPAdes) (version 2) | ecosystem: Environmental > Aquatic > Marine > Oceanic ...
TATCAGGGATCCAGCAGGCAGGATGGAGGACTGCGGGCCGTCGAGCCCCCGAGACCACCATTCGAGAAGGGCACGCCCGTGGCCGACGACAAGACAGAGACCGCACTGGACGTAGTCGGCGTCGGCAACGCCATCGTGGATGTGCTGGCCGAGGTCGACGACGGCTTCATCGACGAGCACGGCCTCGCCCGGGGTGCCATGACCCTCATCGACAACGAGCGGGCCGTCGAACTCTACGCCGCCATGCCGCCGGGGCTGGAGGAGTCCGGCGGGTCGGCAGCCAACACGATGGTCGGGGTGGCCTCATTCGGAGGCCGGGCCGCCTACATCGGGAAGGTGGCCGACGACTTCCTAGGAGAGGTGTTCCGCCGTGACCTCCGCCACGTAGGCGTCGGCTTCGACATGCCCGGAGCGGTGGGGGGCGACCCGACGGCCCGGTGCCTCATCCAGGTCACGCCCGACGCTCAACGCACCCTGAACACCTACCTCGGGGTCTCGTCGCACCTGTCGGCCTCCGAGATCGACGGTGACCTGGTGGCCTCGGCTGCCCATCTCTACTGTGAGGGCTACCTGTGGGACACCGAGGAGGCCAAGGGGGCCATCCGGTACGCCATGGACTTCGCCCACGCGGCCGACCGGACGGTCTCGTTGACCCTGTCCGACGGCTTCTGCGTGGACCGCCACCGCGACGAGTGGCTGGACCTGCTGACCGACCGGGTAGACGTGGTGTTCGGCAACGCCTCGGAACTCTGCTCCCTGTTCGAAGTCCACGACGTGGACCAAGCGGCCGACGCCGTGGCCTCCGAGGTGGACCTGGCCTTCGTGACCCTCGGTAAGCAGGGCTCGATGGTGGTGTCCGGGTCGGACCGCATTCGGATCGAGGCCGACGAACTGGAGGCCGTGGTCGACACCACGGGCGCCGGTGACCTCTACGCGGCGGGCGTGCTGTTCGGGCTCAGCCAGGGCGCCGACCTACCGCACGCGGCCCGACTGGGCAGCATCGCGGCCGCCGAGGTCATCAGCCACCTGGGGGCTCGTCCGGGCCGGTTGCTGTCGGCAGTAGCCGCTTCGATCCTCGGTTGAGCCGGGGCGGGGCCGGGCGTCTACCGTCGTGTCCATGAGCGACGGATACACCTGTTTCGAGACGAAGATGGACGGCGGGGTGGCCACGGTGACCCTCAGCCGGGGCGACCAGCTAAACACCATGGTCCCGGCCTTCTGGGACGAGTTGCCAGTCCTGGTACGAGAGTTGGACGCCACCGGCGAGGCTCGAGTGGTGGTGTTGGCATCCACCGGGCGGCACTTCTCGGCTGGCATGGACCTGGCCGTGTTCGACGGTGGGAACCGACCCCACAAGGACGCCCCTCAGGGACACATCCGGGCCAACATGCGCTCCAACGTCCTACACCTCCAGGAGACCTTCTCGGCCCTGGAGAAGGCTCGCATGCCGGTGCTGGCAGCCATTCAGGGCGGGTGCATCGGGGGAGCGGTGGACATGGTCACAGCGTGCGACATGCGCTACGCCTCCGAAGACGCCTTCTTCTGCATTCAGGAGATCAACATTGGCATGACGGCCGACGTGGGCACCCTCCAGCGCCTTCCCAAGCTCATTCCCGAGGGGGTGTGCCGGGAACTGGCCTACACGGGGCGCCGCATGCCAGCCGCCGAGGCCAAGTCGGTGGGCTTGGTCAACGAGGTGTTCGCCAACCACGAAGCCCTGCTGGCCGGGGTCCAGGAGGTCGCCCGGACCATCGCCTCCAAGCCACCGTTAGCCGTCTACGGCTCCAAGGAGATGATCACCTACAGCCGCGACCACTCCACCGCCGACTCGCTCGGGCACATCGCCACATGGCAGGCCGGGATGTACCAGGTATCGGATATGGCCGAGTCCTTTACCGCGAAGGCCGAGGGTCGCGAGGGCGAATTCGACGACCTGCTGCCCTTCCGGGGTGGGGTCGGAAACGGCGTCTGATCCCCGGATCGGTCACCCTCGACGCCTCGGCGGCTCGGCGCATCGCCCTGGCCGCCCAGGGGTTCTGCGACCGCCCACCCAACGGTCGGGTGGACGCCCGGCATTTCCGCCGGGTAGCGGGCCGCCTCGGGCTGCTCCAGCTGGACTCGGTGCAGGCCGTCTGCCGGTCGCACTACTTGCCCATCTACAGCCGACTCGGTGCCTACGACCGTGACCGCCTCGACGACTGGCTGTGGCACTCAGGCGAGATGTTCGAGACATGGGCTCACGAGGCGTCCATCGCCCCCGTTGACCTTGAGCCGTCACTTCGCTGGCTGAAGGCTCGGGCTCGGGCCGGACAAACCTGGTCCGGACTAGCCGCCCTGGCCGAGAACAGTGCCGACTACGTGGCCGAGGTGCTCGCCGAGGTTCGCAGCAACGGTCCGGTCACCGCGGCGCACCTGAGCGATCCTCGGCCCCGGGACGGTTCGTGGTGGGACGGGCGGTCGGATGGAAAGCGGGCTGTGGACTGGCTCTTCCGGATCGGCGAAGTGGGGAGTCGCCGTATCGGCAACTTCGAGCGCACCTACGAGGCATTCGACCGGGTGGTGCCTACCGAGGTGCTGGCCCGGCCCACGCCGACCGAGTCCGACGCCCAGCGGGACCTGCTGGTGCTGGCCGCCCGCTGCCACGGCGTCGGCACGGCCGCAGACTTAGCCGACTATTTCCGCATTAGTCCCCGTGAGGCCCGTCCGCTGGTAGCAGACCTCGTTGAGGCCGGTCGCTTGGTGCCGGCAACCGTGGAGGGTTGGCGGGATCCGGCCTTCCTGCATCCCGATGCGGGGCGTCCACGGGCCCTCTCGGCCCGGGCCCTGCTTTCACCGTTTGATCCGGTGGTGTGGTTTCGGCCACGGGCCGAGCGCCTCTTCGGCTTCCGTTATCGGATCGAGATCTACGTACCGGAACCGAAGCGGGAGTACGGCTACTACGTCCTGCCGTTCCTACTGGGCGACCGACTGGTGGGTCGAGTCGACGTGAAGGCTGACCGGACGGCCGCCAGAAGGATCGCTGGACGAACCGGCCGACTATTGGCCCGGGGGGTCTTTGCCGAGGATGGCGTGGACCGGGAGTATGTGGCCACTGAACTATCGGTCGAGTTGGACCGCCTGGCCGGGTTTCTGGGCCTCGAGACTGTAGAGGTGGGCCGTCGGGGCAACCTGGCAGCCGTCCTGCGGGCCGTCCGGCGCTGAGGCCCCATCACTAGGAGGGCGTGTCTGCCAGAGGGTGGGAACAATTTCGGGTAGATGCTTTGAGAAGTGGTTTTCTGATTCGATGTGGTTTCGTGGGTGGTACCGGCCGGGATGGGAGTCTGGGTATCCAAACAGCGCTACAACCGACCTTGCCGGCGGGCTCTCATGTTTCGCTTCCGACGGGCCAAACCAGGCCCACCGGCAGCCCTTACGGCGAGGAAGACCGTTACCGGCGGTACCACGCCAGATAACGCGTCTCCCTCGTCTTTTGTTAGCCGTCGACCTCAGCCTTCACGTCTATTGCCGAGAGGGTCAAGGTGATGGCCACCATCCTGCGGGCATTGGGGTAAGGCGAGGCAAATGGTCGGTTGCCAAGGTCTCAGGCTCCCATCCCGCCAGAGTCGGGAATAGTCGGATCAGGCACGAGCCCGGCGCCAAGTGGCGTACTGAACCAGGTGGCCGAGGGCGACCACGGCCCGGTCGGCCGACGGGTAGCAGAGCCGGTTGGTGTTCCGCACGGCAGTCACCATCGGGTTGTCGGGTCGGGCCACGGCCAGTTCGGAGGCGACCAGCACCGGCTTGCCGTGGGTGGACGAGGCCTCGGCGGCCGCCTCGGCGTAGCGGTACTCCTGGCGTTCGTGAAAGTCGACAATGCGCTCCAGACCATGGTCGGGGTGGAACGGCCCGCTGCGGGTGAGCGCAGCGGTGTTGCCTTGGATGCCCAGCCCGAGTTGCACGATCGAGTCGACCTCTGGGTGCCCAGTCACCAGGTCGAGGAGTTCGGGAATGGTGTCCCTGGTCTCACCACCGGCCAGGTCGAGCGGGTTGTTGCGGCTCCACCGCGGCGGAAGCATCCCATCGACAGCGGCCAGCAGGTCGTCGGGCAGTGGGGTGAGGTTCAGGTACCTGTGGGTGGTCACCGCGTCGGCGGTCACTACGCCCCATCCTCCGGCCGTGGTCAGCACTACCACCCCACCGCCGTCGGGCAGGGGCTGGGTGGCGAATGTAGCCGCCGCCTCGAACGCCGCCTCGATGGTGGCAGCCCGGACCAGGCCGGCTTGCCGGGCCATGCCGTCGAACACCCGGTCGTCGGACGCCAGCGAACCAGTGTGGGATGCCGCAGCACGCTGCCCGCCTCTGGTCACTCCACCCTTGACCACCACCACGGGCATGCGGAGCGTCACATCCCGGACCTGGTTGAAGAACTCCCGACCGTCGGAGAGGCCCTCCACATAGCAGAGACCGACGTCGGTCTCTGGATCCTCGGCGAACCACTCCAGGTAGTCGGCGATTCCGGTGGCCGCCGAGTTCCCGGCCGACACAGATCGACTGATGCCGACACCGGTCTGTCCGGCGTAGTTCTGGAAGGCCGAGACGAAGTTGCCGGACTGCGACGCCACGCCGATTCGACCCCGGGGTGGAAAGGGAGCCACGATCTGGGCGCACAGGCCGACTGGCGGCGAAGTGATTCCCTGTCCGTTCGGCCCGGCCAGTACTAGGTCCAGTTCGTCGGTTAGCGCTACCAGACGGGCCTCGGCGACTGCTCCCTCGTCGCCGGTCTCCGAGTAGCCACCGGCGGTCACGAACACGGCCCGCACGCCGCGTTCAGCGGCCTTACGGATGATCTGCTCGTTGGCCGACGCCGGGGTGCACACCACCAGCAGGTCGGCGGCGCCTTCGGGAACCTCGTCAACGGAGGCCAGGACCGGGTGGTCCAGGATGGTTCCGGGTTCTCGTGCGACGGCGAACACCCTGCCCTCGTAGCCACACGACAGCAGGTTGTGGAGGGTGACAAATCCGAATTTGCCAGGGTGGGCGGACACGCCGGTCACCACTACGCCTCGGGGCTCGAACAGTGGCGTCAGGTCTCGAACCATTAGATCGGGCTTTGGTCTCCGGTGGCCTCAACCAGGGCGTCTACGGCGATGGCCCGACCGTCGACGATGACGAGCGGGTTTAGGTCGACTGAGGCCACATCGGGGTCGGCGGCGAGGTCACCCAAGCCGCAAAGGATGTCGGCCAGGGCGTCGCGGTCGACGGCCGGTTCACCGCGCAACTCTCCGAGCAGGGCTTGAGCGCCTAGGTCGTTGATCAGGTCGTGGGCATCTAGGCGGTCCAACGGTGCCAACCGGAAGGCCGCGTCGGCCACCGCCTCGGCCAGTACGCCGCCAACCCCAAGCATCACGCATGGGCCGAATTGCGGGTTGCGGACCATTCCGGCGATCAACTCTCGGGAACCCTGGACCATGGTGGAGACCAGCAACTCGACCGGCCCGTCCTCGGGTCGGGCGGCGGCCAGCAAGCCGATCGCTGCCTCCCGGACCTCGTTTTCAGAGGTCAGCGATAGGCGGACCAGGCCCCGCTCGGTCTTGTGGGCGATGGCATCGCCGCACAATTTGACGACTGCTGGTAGGCCAACGGAACGAGCAGCGTCAACCGCAGCATCCGGATCGCCGGCTGTGGCCCAATCCGATACGGGGATGCCGACTCTGGCGACCATTTGGCGCGAGCGCGCCTCGGAGAGCGTGCACGTTGCCCGCCCCGTAGGGAGGTCGACGCCGTTTTCGGTCATCCCGCAGGGTAGGTAGTCGAACCCGGGGTCGGCATGCCTGCACGGTCAAAAACTTTCTTGGCGGCAGCGACTGCATCTGCCAGAACGGCGCTCTCGTTGGCAGTGGTCAACTCCCGATCTCGGATAATGAAACGACCGTCTACCAGTACATGGACGACATCGCGGGGCGTGGCGCAGTAAACAAGGGCCGACGGCAGTCGATGCACTGGGGCCACGAAAGGACTGGCGAGGTCGACGACCACCAGATCAGCCCTCCAGGAGGGCTGGATGGCGCCGAGATCGTCAGACCGGTTTAGGAGTTTGGCTCCGCCTCGACAAGCCATCGCCAGGACCTCCTCCGGCTGGAGGGCCATGGCATCTCGTTGTCCCACCTTTTGGAGCAGTGCAGTGGTCTTGCACGTCTCGAACATGTCCTGCCGGTTGTTGCTGCCCGCCCCGTCCGTGGCCAGTGCCACGTTTACTCCATGGTCTAGGAGAGCCCGGATCGGGGCGATGCCTGATGCCAAGTACATGTTGGAAACTGGACAGTGGACTACCGATGCGCCGCGCTCGGCTATGAGTTGGATTTCTGTTTCGTCCAGCCATACCGAGTGCGCCAACTGGACATCGGGTCCCAACACACCGAGAGAATCCAACCACACGACATGGCGCGACCCCCGCTCCTTGAGGTTCATCGACACTTCGATTTCCGTCTCTGCGCAGTGAGTGTGGATGTGGCCGCCCCAAGATCGGACTGCAGTTGTAGTGGCCACCATGGCCTCGTCCGAACATCCCCAGGGGATGAGAGGAGCCAGGCCGATCGTGATACGGCCGTCGCATGAACCGTGCCAGGTCTGTCGGAGTGGTTCGACTCTTTCCAATACCGTCTCGACCGATTCGGTAAGTGGCGGATGATAGTTGCGGTCGGCCCAACCCCGGGCCAGTTCAAACCGAATACCTAGGTCAGCCGCTACCTGGCAGATGGCGTCATCGATATCGGGGTCTGCGTGCACGTACTGGTGGTCGATCACGGTCGAAGAACCTGACCGAAGGTTCTCGATCAGACCGAGAGTGGCCGCGGCGCGCGCTGCTTCGGCGTCAATCTCTCCGGCGGCTGGCCAGATGCAGTCCCTGAGCCAATCCAGGAGAGACTTGTCGTCGGCTAGGCCCCTGAACAGGGTCTGGAACAGGTGGGTGTGCCCGTTCACCATGCCTGGCATCACAACGGAGCCTGAAGTGTCGATCACCGTTTCGGCATTCCGACGAGCCAAGTGCGGCGGTTCGCCAGCACCAACGTCGGCAATAACTGATCCATTGACGAGCACCCACCCAGGGTCGTGGACAGTGTCCTGGTCGTCGACGGTGACTACCGCTCCACCCGTTAGGAGCGTGGAACCGGGTTGGTCCGCTTCCTCAGGGTCTGACATCAGGGCGCCCAGGTGGCGAAAGCGTCAATTACCGGGATCATGTCGTCCATTAGCGGGTAGAGGATCGGACATGTCACTCCGGCATCGACGAACTCGGCGACCGTATCCATGCACTCGGTGGTTGTTCCGACAGCCATCAGAGACCGAGTCAGGTCGTCCGGGATCAAGTCAGCCGCCCGCCGGTAGTCAGCCTCGGTGGCTGGCCAGCCAACCACTTCCTGGACGCGGGCCACCAGGTCAGGGTCGGCACCGCTGGCTTCCATGATGTGTGGTTCGGTGCCCAGGTAGTAGGCGACGAGCGACTTTCCAGTTCGCACTGCTTCAGCCGGGTCCTCGTCGGACAGGGAGCAGACCAGGAGTTCGGGTCGGTCAATTTCGTCGATATTGCGGCCAGATCGCCTAGCCCCTTCGGCTACGCGGTCGACTGCCTGGCGGATGTAGTCCGGTGTGACGACATAGTTGAGGACAACGCCATCGCACAGTTCTCCGGCGAGTTCCAGGGCCTTTGGACCAGTAGCGCCAAGGTAGATCGGGATGTCCCGAGGTCCCCGATCCCCGTATGCCACGTCTAGTCGCACGCGGTCGAGGCTCACGAAATCTCCCTCGTAGCTGACTTCTTCCATAGTGAACAGCGACCGGATGGCCTCAATGTTTTCCCGAAGGGCCTTCAGGGGACGCCGCCGATCTTCACCTACTCGAGAAGCGATGGGTTCCCACCAAGCTCCCAGACCCAGCATGGCGCGGCTACGTCCATCGGGAGTTGGCCCGGCCAGTTCCCACATGGTGCTCCACGATGCGGCAATCACCGCAGGATTACGTGTCCATATCGGGAGCACCCCGGATCCGACGCGGGTGGTACGGGTCTCGGCGAGCAGTGCTCCCATCATGACTACGCAGTCTCGAGCCAACCTGGTGTCGGCCTGCCAGATCTCAGTTATGCCCCTTTCCTCTGCGTAGCGGGCCATTTCCAACTCGTAGGCGACAGGGTGTTTGTCCTGAAAGTAGAGGGCAATTCGCTGCTCCATGGCCGGTGACGTTAGTCCGCGCCCTTACAGCGCTCCGCACCTTTGAGGGCCTACTGTCCAGCCATGACCAGTACACCAATCCGGCCTGATGGCATAGCTCCTCCGGTAGCGACCTTTGCCCATGCGGTGCTGTCCGAGGCCTCAGGGCAGATCCTCCACACAGCGGGTGTGGTACCGGTTCAGCCCGATGGAACCGTGCCGGCAGACCTCGCCGAGCAGGCATCAGCAGTGTGGTCCAACATCCTGGTAATCCTGTCCGAGGCATCCATGGGGCCGGCCAACGTTGTCTCGGTAACCACCTATGTGGTTCCGGGTCAGGACCTTGGTGTGGTCATGGCAGAGCGGGACCGGGCGCTCGAAGGGCGTCTGGCTGCCTCAACGCTGGTAGTGGTACCAGAGCTTGCCCAGCCGGAGTGGAAGGTCGAGGTCGCGGTTATAGCTATTGGCTGACAGATAGTCAGCTAGGGGTCAGTCGACGCCTGTGGTGGTTTCGTGCCAGCGGCCAATCGCCCGCTGCTGGATCCAGCCAAAGCACAGAAAAACCGTCACCCCTAGGGCAGAAGACATGAGTACGGCAGCAAGCAACTCCTCGCCAGCGAGCTGGCTGGCGTGTTTGCGCAGCAGTTGTCCGATACCAGCGTCGCCCTTTCCGAAGAAGAAGTCTCCGACGATGGCACCGATGACCGACAATCCTGCCGAGATGCGCAGTCCGGCGAAGACCGCCGGCAGAGCAGACGGGAACATGAGCTTGCGCATACGTGTAATCCGGTTGGCGTGATGAAGTGTGAACAAGTCATGCAGGCCACGGTCAGCCGACTGCAGCCCGAACAGGGTGTTCATGATGATCGGGAAAAGCGAGATGATCACACAGACCACGACCCGTGACGTCTGGCCGGTTCCGAACCAGAAGGAGATGAGGGGGACAATGGCCAGAATCGGGATGGCTTGAAGTGTGACCGCGAACGGAAAGATGGCCCGCTCCACAATTTTTGCCTGGCTCATCAGGATTGCCAGGACGAATCCGATGCAGATGGCGATGCCCAGTCCGATCATGGCCACCTTGGTGCTGGACCAGAGGGCGTTGAGGATGGGTGAGAAGTTGTCCCAATCCAGAAAGCCCACCTGTATCACTTCGTGGGGTGGACGGAGCAGAAAGCGACGTCGAGGTTCCAGTACCCCGTAGGAAATGAGATACCAGATGCCTATGAACCCGGAACCGAGGAAGATGGGCGGAAGTAGTCGTTCGGAGAGGCTCCGGACCGCTCCCGGTCCCTTGGTTGCGGATCGGCTGCTCATGAGTGCGACCCCCGGAGTTTCAAGGAGACCTCACCACAGAGTTCAGCGAAAGATGGATCAAATCGGAGTTCCGGGAGGCGGGGGTAATCGAAACTGATATCGAACTCAGCCACGATGCGGCCAGGTCGCGCTGACATCACCAACACCCGTGTCGAGAGGAATACCGCCTCGCTGATCGAGTGAGTGATGAACAACCCCGCGAACTCTTCGGTCTGGAATAGGCGCTGCGTTTCATCGTTCAGGTGCTCGCGAGTGATCTCGTCCACCGCACTGAACGGCTCGTCGAACAAGAAGACCGGTGGTTTCAAGGTCAGCGATCTGGCTAATGAGCAACGCATTTTCATTCCACCAGAGAGAGCCTTCGGGTAGTGACTCTCGAAACCTGACAAGCCGACCAAGTCGATGGCCTCGGCTGCGATCTGTTTGCGTTCCTGGTTTCCGACGCCGTGTAACTCGGCTAACAGTTCTACGTTGTCCTGGACAGTCCTCCAGTCCAGGAGGGTGGCGTCTTGGAACACGTAGCCCAGTTGGTCTCGGTCCGCGCTCACGGAGCCGCTGCTGGGTTCTAGAAGCCCGGAAGCGATTTTCAAGAGTGTCGATTTTCCGCAGCCTGAAGGGCCTACAACCGTGACGAATTCGCCCTTGTTAACGGTAAAGGAGATGTCCTGAAGGGCTTCGGTCCCATCGGGGAAGACCATGCTCGTATTTTCGAAAGCCAGCGATCCGATTCCTGCCCCTGTTTGATCAGACTTCATGAATCTCCCGACCCTGCCAATTTCCCAACCCCACTAATCCGATCCACCTCTGGTCGCACAGCCAGTGGAAGGGTGCGAGCCGCACAGTAGCCCGTGCCACAACTCGCGTTAGGAGTTCTAGCCGACAAGGGGCCCTTCTGGAAAGGCGTCTACCTTGTGACAATGCGAGTTGGAATATTCCTCTTCGGAGGAGTGGAGATGGATGACGTTGGCAGTGGTCCGCCGGCCTCGATGGACCGAAGGTATGACAACGATGCTGTGTGGCACGCGACCGAACGGCTAGTTGGCGCGGGGTCAACGGCTGAGCGACTTGGCTACGACTCCTATTGGCTCACTGAACACCACTTCCAGCACGAGGGATATGAGGTGGTGCCGAATGGTCTGATGCTGGGTGCAGTCATTGCTGAGCGGACGGAGCGCATCCGACTCGGAATGGCCTTCAACATCGTTCCCCAATGGCACCCTCTGCGGTTCGCCGAAGATTTTGCCACTTTGCACAATTTCTCGGGCGGTCGGGCCATCCTCGGAGTAGGGCGAGGCACCGTGCCACGGGAAGCGGAAACGCTAGGAACGCAGATTGGAAGTTTCGACAATCCCAGTCAGATGAAGGCTGACGATCTGAATCGTCAACAGTTCGACGAGGCCATGCAGGTCATTCAGATGGCTCTCGATCAGGAGACTTTTGCGTTCCACGGCGAGATCTTTGACTTCCCGCCGCAGGGGGTTCCGGACCGTGGGGGCATCGTCGAGGAACTCACGCTCGTACCTCGACCTCTGTATCCCTACGAGACATGGCAGGCCATCACCTCGCCTCCCACGCTCGAGCAGGTACCCCGGCGTGGTTGGGGAGGAGTCTTCTGGAATAACCATCCAACCTTCCTGACAGAGCGTTGGTCCCGGTTTGCTGAGGTTTATGAAGAGGCTCACGGTCGGGCACTAGCCCGCGGTGAGAAACGGATGCTGGTGTTGTGCACCCGGGTCGAAGATACGCGCGAGCAGGCGGTAGAGAAGTTGCGTCCTGGTCATGATGAGTTCTGGAAGTTCCTCGGCCCCTACGGCTGGAGTAAGGGGTACATGGGCGCAGATGGTCGCCCCGCACCGGCCGGTCTGGTCCCGACTCTCGAGGAGTCGCTCGACCAACAGATCTTTTTGGCTGGTTCACCGGTAGATCTAGCCGATTCGATCGGCTGGTATCGGGACCTAGTGGGCGTCGAGGAACTCCTGCTATTCCCCGGCATGCCCGGCGACTCTTACGACGTCGTTGAAGAGCAGATGGCACGGCTCGCCGAAGAAGTTCTGCCGCTCCTTTCCTGATGTCTGAACCAAAGTGAGTTCCCAGCCGGCCCGGGATGCCGAGGTGATAGTGGTAGGTGGTGGTCACAACGGTCTGCTGTGTGCCGCCTATCTGGCCCGGGCTGGCATCGACACTCTCGTGCTGGAGGCCCGTCCAACTGCAGGTGGTTGCGCTTCGACGGTCGAGGGTCTCGGAGCTCGCTTCAACGTGTGTCACTGCACACACTCGCTGATCCGGACACTCCCGCTAGTCGAGGAGCTGGACCTGGACGATCACGGCCTCTCGTACCTTTCGACGGATGCTGATTCAGTGTTCTCCTTCCACGACGGCCAAGACCCCTGGGTCCTGTTCCACGACGCCGAGCGGACCGTTGAAGGCCTTTCAGCCACCCATCCGGGTTCGGTACCTGGCTATCGCCGTTACCTTGCCGACACCCTGCCGGTAGCCGATCTACTCCTGGACATGTTGGGTACTCCGCCGACCGCGCCACGGCTGGCAGGAACCGCTGTCCGCCATCGAGGTCGAGGATTGAGCCGACTCCTGAGATGGTCACGGGCCAGTGCTTCGGAGATCCTCGGCCACTACTTCGACAATTGGCGCCTCGCCATGCCTGCAGTAGGAATGGGACCTACGGTCTGGGGTTTGGCGCCTGAGGCGCCGGGTACCGGGTTGGCGGCCCTGGCTTACTCAATCCGACATCTGGTGCAGAGCGGTCGGCCGGCTGGGGGTAGTGGAGCGCTGGTGGACGCCATCCGTGGTTCGTTCGAAGCGGCTGGAGGACGGATTCGATACGAAACACGGGTGGAGTCACTGCTGTTGAGCGATGGTCTAGTCGCGGGTGTCGTTCTGTCCGACGGCACGCATCTCAGGGCAGGCACTGTGGTTGCGGCATGCGACCCGTCCGACGTGTTTGTTCGCTGGCTTAGAGACGAGGCGCCCCGGTCGGCTAGTCGATTTGTGGGGCGGTGGCAACGAAGGTCTCGACCGAAGGGTTACGAGTCCAAGGTGGACGGCGTGTTAGGTGGGATTCCGGTGCCTGCGGCCGCTGCGGGACTTCAAGAGCAAATCCCGGGCTTTGATGCCGTCGGGCACACCATGGTGGTCTCACCCTCACCCGATGAGTTGCTACAAGCCCATCAGCGTCGGGCCTGCGGGCAGGTAGCCGACCGACCGACCCTGCTCATCGATGTGCCATCCCTGGTGGACCCGCTGATGTCTCCGGCGGCAGATCGGCATGTGCTCAGCCTCGAAGTGCTTTTCACCCCTTATGACCACCCCGGGGGTTGGAAGTCATCGACCGAACCCGGCCGTTGGCTAGACCTATGGGCAGGCCAGATGGTCCCCGAGGCTCGTGACCTGCTACTGGAATGGCGTGTTATGACCCCAGATCGCTACGAGACCGAGTTCTCACTGCACCAGGGGTATTCACCGACTTGGGCCGGTTCTCCTTTGGATGCCTTCTTGGGGCGCGCTCCGGAGTTGACCCGCTACCGGACGCCGATAACCGGCCTTTTCCTCACAGGTGCTGGGACCTACCCAGGTGCTGGAATCATCGGGGCGTCAGGACGCAACGCGGCACGAGTGGTCTTGTCTGACCTTCGAACTATGGCCGGGGGCACTAGGTGACGATCCCTCTGGGTATCAGTCTCATGCCCCATGGTCCAGTGGTCGACCTGGTGGGCCTCGCCCGGCTAGCCGAGAGCCTCGGCTGCTGCCGATGCTGGGTGTATGACGAGGGCCTGGCGACACGGGATGTGTACGTCACCATGACTGCAGTCGTTCTGGCAACGAGCACTATCCGAGTCGGCACCGGGATCACAAACCCTTACTCACGACACCCTGGTACTACAGCCTCGGCTATCGCCACCATCGACGAGTTGAGCGGGCAGCGAGCGTTTGTTGGGCTTGGCGCCGGTGGCGGCATGACCTTGGGTCCGATGGGAATTGAACGCCGGCGACCGGTAGCTGCCGTCGAGTCCATGGTGGGCGCGCTCCGCGGCTTGTACGCGGGTGAGGAAGTAGACGTCGATTCCGAAAGTTTCGGATTTCGGGCAGCACGTCTCGAATACGGGCGCGCCGACATGGAGATATTCCTGGCGGGCCGGGGTCCTCGCATGACCGAACTAGGAGGCCGGCTGGCTGATGGCTTTGTCCTCAGTTGGGTGCACCGCGATCTGTTGGACGATCACGTGACCGCCTTGCGGTTGGCAGCTAAGAGACACGGTCGGCGGTTCACGATTGTCTGGTCCACAATGCTGGTCACCACCGATACTGACCTCTGGATGGCGCGGGAGTCCCTCTCGTTCCGACTTCCTGACTCACCGACTGCAGTCAAGGAGATGATCGGCATGACCGAAAGTGACACCATGGCCATCCGTGATGCCCTTCGTCACGGTGGACCACCTGCCGCTGCCCATCTCGTCCGTGAGGAGTGGGTCCCGCACTTCGTGCTGATGGGTTCACCGGAGGCTGTAGCTGACGAGATGCTCTCAACCATGGCTCGCTGCGGGATCGACGAATTTCAACTGCCCTCCCTCTCAGCTGCCGCCGGAGTCGAGGCCTCGGCGGCGAGTATCCGCCGCACTGCTGAGATATTCGGCGCCGAGGTTGCCAGTTAGGACAGGTAGTTGCTCAGGTCGACTGCGGGGTAACTGACCCGCTCGCCGTACTCGCGCCGCTCCCGTTTATAGGTGGCGTCAAAGCCCACCTTGGTTCCTACGCCGCGGAGGTCGCCAACCGGGTCCATTTCGTGGCCTTGCGCGCCAGGCACAGTGAATATGTCCTCCGGCCAGTGAACCCGGTTTGTGAGCGCCCATTGGACTTCGCTCGCCTGATACATGTCAACGTCTCGATCCACCACTACCACGTGGCGCACGTTCAGGTGGGCAGCCATGGCGGCTAGAGCGAGGTTCTTGGGGGTCCCCGGGTTGTCCCGATCAATCTGAACTACGGCCAGGAAGCCGTTGGCGTAGGGAGGGATGTGAACGTCGGCGGCTGGGTCGAGGTGGCGGACGAATCGACGCAGAAGGGGCTCACGGGGGAGAACGTTTCCGAGGTAGATGTGTTCGAACGAGCCGGGAACGATGGTTTGGTAGATCGGATCGTCCCGCCACGAGATGGCGGTCACTTCGAACGTAGGGCTGTTCCAGGGCTCGCCGTGGTAGCCGTGGAACTCCGCTAGCGGACCTTCGGGCTTCCGTTCCGTCGGATGTAGCAGTCCCTCGACCACTACTTCGGCATCGACAGGAACGCTTACGTCCACTGTGGTTGCCGGGCACACCTCGATCCCGCGACCTCGGATAGCTCCTGCGATGAAGAGTTCATCTACTGGCGTTTTGACCCCGGCGGCAATCATGACTGCCGGGTCCAGTCCGATGGCCAGGGCGATAGGGAAGGGCGCGTCGGGATCTTCCCGGGACTTCCAGAATGTTCCTACGTCCCGCCACTCGTTGACATTGAAACCGAAGCGGGTTCGGTCCATCCGGAGCATCCGGTTGTAACCGAGATTTCCCCTGCCTGAGATCGGGTCCCGTGCCACTGTCACAGCACCGGTAATGAAGGCACCGCCATCACCCCTGGAGTGGATCGGGATGGGTAGGAGCGAGGTATCGACGTCGTCCCCGACCACCGTGTTGGCCTGCCAAGGGGCACTGTCAGTCACAACCGGGCCGATTCCATGAGCCGGTTCCAGGACGTGCTCCATGACGTCGACCATCTCGGTCAGGTGACAACCCAGGGCGATGGCCGCGCGGCGACCGGAACCTACGCCACCGCAGAAGATGGGCCATGGGCTGTCATTCGGCTGTTCAAAGAGGCCGGCCGCCGTACCTGCCCGCTCGAGTGCTGCACCCACGTCGGCCAGTTCGTGCTGCATGGAAACCGGTTGGGAAATCCGGGCTAATTGCCCGGCATCTTCCAGCGCAGCAATGAATGTACGCAGATCGCGGATATCGGTCACCGGTAGATCGTCCTTGACTGGGAAGTGGCGGCGACCAGTTTCCCACGGTGGAACACTTTCCGAGCCATGGGCGCATCGGCTATAGCACCACGCACCGAGGGTGCATCGATTGCCACCAAGTCGGCGACCGCTCCAACAACAGGCCCAGCCGAGGGCAGACCTAGGCAGGCACGGGCGTTGGCCCCGATCATGCGGAAGGCTTCGTCAGGAAGGCGGTGGCCAGCCATGACGAGAAGAGCTGCTGTTTCAAGCGGGTCACTCCGTCCAACCAAATTGAACGGATCCTGGACGTTGTCCGCCCCTGCGCATACCAGGGCACCGGCTTGATGCAAAGCAGCTATTGCCGTCAGGCCGCGAGGAGTGGCGGTGGGATGGTTTCGACCCTGCAAGAAGAGATTTGTCTGTGGAAGGGTCACCACGTTCACGCCGGCATCGGCAACCTGCCGGGAGACAGCAGCCTGGACCTCCGGCGACTGGAGTCCGAGAGTCACACAGTGGCTGGCAGCAACCGGATGTGCAAAACCGCCGTCAACCACCATGCGCGCGAGTTCACGGAGGTAGAGGACCTCGGGGTCGAGTACCTCATCCACATGCAGGTCCAGGCCGATCCCGGCGTCCGATGCTGCAGCGAAGGCATCAGACATCAGCGTGGCCCCGTCTGGGTCGAGGTGCGGACAGCCACCAATCAAGTCCACCCCGACTTCCAGAGCAGCGGCCAGAGCCCGACGGTTTTCCCGACCTTCCGGGCCGGTAATGGGATTGCTTGTCAAAGCCACGATCTGCACGTCCAATAGGCCGTCCATGCGACTTCGGGCCTCCCGGACCGCCCGGAGGGCTTCCACACCGGCGCCGACATTGACGTGGGTCCGGACCGCCGTTGCGCCGTTCGCCAACAGCAGTTCAAGGGCGTCGGTAGCTCGGTCGGCGATGTCCTCCGGGGTAAACAGTCCAGTTGACGCCGCGGTCATCCAGGCGTCGATGGCTCCCATCAGGTCGCCCCTTGGGTTGGGAACCTGCTCGGCAGTCAGGGCCTTGTCCAAGTGGGCGTGCGGCTCAGCCATTGCCCCAAGTAGGAGCCAACCAGCGAGGTCTTCTCTGGGGGTGCCTGCCGCGACTGGCGTCCCGGATTCGGTGACAGCCGATACCGAGCCGTCTACGACGTGGAGATCGACTAGACGGCCGTCACCAAGGTGGCCACTAGCTAACACCAGATCAGGTGCCACTTCTGCGGGCCGGTTGGACACAAAGCGATGGTAGTGCGCCCAGACGATCCTCTAGCCGGCCGACTGGTGGGGCCCGTAAGCGCGCCACCTGCTAGGAAATCGGTCATGTCGGAGCCGCGGCGGATCGTCATTGGAATGACCGGGGCGAGTGGTGTTGCCTACGGGATTCGAGCATTGGAACTGCTAGCTGCCGAGTCCAATGTCGAAACACATCTCGTGGTCACAGCGGCTGCCCGGATAACCGTAGGGCTCGAGACGGGTTGGTCCGTTGACGAGGTTGAGGCACTGGCTGACGTTGTTCACCCCATTCGAGACATATCCGCTGGACCGGCGAGCGGATCATTTCCGACCTCGGGAATGCTCATCGCACCGTGCTCCATTCGTGCCCTCTCGGCCATCGCCCATTCCCATAGTGCCGACTTGCTGACTCGAACTGCCGACGTGACCCTTAAGGAACGGAGACCCTTGGTGCTCATGGTGAGGGAAACACCCCTGCATCTGGGTCACCTTCGCTTGATGGCTGCCGTTACCGAGATCGGTGGCGTCATCTTCCCTCCGGTACCCGCCTTCTATGAGCAGCCAGCGGACCTCGAGGCCTTGGTTACCGGCACGGCGGCACGGGCACTGGCGCAGTTGGGCATGGAAGTGCCGGGGCTAGGCCGCTGGGAGGGTCCTGTTGGGAGCCCAGCACCGGGTTGATTTGGTGGACTGTGATCGCAGGCCGAAAGGTAGGGTTCGCTCGTGTCAGGATGCCTAGCCGACTTGTCGGGGCCCGAGGTCGCGGATTCGCTAACTCCGGACTCAGTGATCGTCCTTCCCGTGGGGGCCATCGAACAGCACGGGCCTCACCTGCCGATGTCTGTTGACACTGTGATCGCAGACGAAGTTGCTTCGGCTCTGTTGAACGCGGTAGGAGGCGATATCGACCTTTGGCTCCTGCCCACATTGGCCGTCTCCAAGTCAAACGAGCATGTCTGGTCACCGGGCACCCTGTCGCTCAGCGCAGAGACGCTGCTTCGGGTGCTTGATGACCTAGCTACCTGCGTGGCCGCCACCCCAGCTCGCCGACTGGTCTTCCTGAACGGTCATGGGGGGAACTCCTCCCTTCTAGCCACCGCCTGCCGGGACCTTCGGGTAGCGCACGACCTACTCACGTTCCTCGTCCACCCGTTTATTCCCCCCGCCTCGGGTGGACCGTCCACGGAAGAGGAACTCGGGATGGGAGTTCACGGCGGGCTGCACGAGACGGCACTCTTCGCGTACCTGCGGCCAGACCAAGTCGACATGGAACAGGCGGTTCGCAGCGTTCCGGAGTGGATGGCGGCCAACGAATGGGTGCGCTTTGGCGGGTCGGTTCAGTTCGGCTGGACCAGCCGGGACTTCGGACCTCAAGGCCATATCGGGGACCCCACAGGGGCCACGGTGGACCTGGGCCGTGCTCTATTCGACGACGTGGTCGGAGCGATGGCTAGCCAACTCAGGGAGATCGCTGGCTTCGATTTTCCCGATTGAGGAACTGCCCGATCACGGGTGGTTCAGATCGGGAAAGTCCTGGAATCGGAAGCACTTCGCTTCATTGGCAATGGATCTATGACAACCACAGTGGACCAGTGCAGCGACCGCGCCTAGTGTCCTATGTAGCGGTCCAACTCGCCTTCGCCCGCCATACTCGGGATTTCGTGGCTGCCTTTAGTACACACAATCCGCTAAGGGGAGTAGATATGCATCGACGAGGCAGAATCGCTTTGAGCCTTCTGTTGGGTATTTCGTTAATTGCCGGAGCTTGTGGTTCCGATGATGACGACACAGCAGCGCCGGCCGCGACAGCAGCGCCGGCCACGACAGCAGCGCCGGCCACGACAGCAGCGCCGGCCACGACAGCAGCGCCGGCCACGACAGCTGTTCCCGCAGGAGCGTTGGCTGGTGTTTGCCCGTCCACCGTTGTGATCCAGACCGACTGGTTCCCCGAGTCTGAGCATGGCGGGATGTACCAAATGGTCGGCGACGATTAT
>Ga0208765_1000920_pt1 | contig 18721 bp, 17 predicted proteins | sample ETNtaG_2_FD_185783 | JGI IMG/M metagenome (GOLD analysis project Ga0208765, IMG submission 185783) | Marine microbial and viral communities from oxygen minimum zone, Eastern Pacific Ocean - ETNP201406SV203 (SPAdes) (version 2) | ecosystem: Environmental > Aquatic > Marine > Oceanic ...
TCTAGCAGTAGCAATTATCTCAATAATTGCAATTTCTGCAAAATCAAGACTTAGCATCGTTCCAAGATACTAAAATTACAACTTTTTTTCATTTTTTATTTTTCATAGTAAAAGAGATATACAAATTGATGTTTGAAAGAATGTGGATATTAGAATATTTTCTATCTTAATGATTCTAGCCGTAACTTCTATGGGAACTGCTTTTGCAGATGAATCTATAATTTCAGTACAAACAGATAATGGTAATTATGATGAGGGGGATACAATCGTCATTTCAGGAAAAGTAAACACACTGATAGGTGATACACAAGTTACCCTACAATTATTCCAAGAAGGAACTTTGGTATCGATTGACCAAATTAAAGTAGCACAAGATGGAAATTATTCAACTACAATAAATGCTTGGGGTCCATTATGGCAAACCCAAGGGGAATACATAATCAAAGTTGTATATGGTGAAGATAATATTGCTGAAACATTATTCAATTATACGCCAAAATCAGATATATTTGAAATAACAGATAACATGGAAGTAACTGCAGGAGATAGCGGAACATTTGATATCAGGTATACCATTAGGGGAGGAACAGTTGAGACCATAGATGTAGAACCTGAAAATTTTGGATTATTAGTAAAAATTAATTCATTAGATGATGGGAAACTCATTTTAGAGTTACCTCGAGAATTCATAGATGCTGAAAAACAAAATGGTAAAGATGAAGAATTTATCATTCTTATAAATAACATCCAAACAACATATGAAGAATCACCATCTTTTTCAGAATTTAGAACCTTAACAATTAATTTTGATCAAGGAGATTCAGAAATTCAAATTATTGGAACATATGTTATTCCAGAATTTGGGACCATAGTGATGATAATTTTAACAATTGGAATAATGGCATCAATTTTACTAACTAAAAATAAATTTCAAATTAAAATTTAATTTTTAGAACCAAAAGAATATTTTTCTTTAAATGGAGAAACTGCGCGAAGTTCTTCAACTACCTTTTTGAGAATATCTACAGTTTTATTAATTTCATTTTCAGTATTAAAAATTCCAACAGTTAGACGCAGAGAACCTGTTATTTGTTCAAGTGAAAATCCCATTGATTCTAAAACATGTGATGCTTTTTGAGTATTAACTGAACATGCTGATCCTGTTGAAGCAGCAACTCCGTATTCGTCTAGTTTGATAATAAGATCTTCACCACTTACTCCAAGAAAAGTAAAATGGGCATTATTAGATAAACGATATTCAGAATGACCATTAAAAGTGACTTCTGGGATTTCATCTAAAACTCTCTTAATTAATAGTGTCTGAAGTTTTTTAATTAATGAACTATTTTCAATTAAGTTATTTTGAGCAATTTCACATGCTTGACCAAATCCTACAATACTAGCAACATTTTCAGTACCTGATCTTAATCTGAATTCTTGCCCTCCTCCTAATATCACAGGATCAATTTTTACTCCATCTTTGATGTATAGTGCACCTACTCCTTTTGGTCCATGAAGTTTATGAGATGAAATAGATAGTAAATCTACGCCTAATTCTTTTACATCTATGGCAACTTTGCCCACTGCTTGAACTGCATCAGTATGAAAAACAACTTTATTTTCATGACATATTTTGACAATTTCTGAAATTGGTTGAATAGTACCAACTTCATTATTTCCAAACATTATTGAAACAAGACTTGTTTTTTTAGAAATTATATTTTTTAAATCCATTGTATTGATCATTCCAGATTTATCTACTGAAAGATAATTGACTTGAAATCCATTTGAAATCAGTTTTTTACATGGTTCTAAAATTGCATCGTGTTCAATAGAAGATGTAATAATTTGACTATCTGGAAATTGTGATGAAATTCCAATTAGTACTGTATTGTTAGACTCAGTTCCACCAGAGGTTATCAAAATTTCTGCAGGATCTGCATTAATCAAAGAAGCAATTTGCTTTCTTGCTTTATGAATTGCTTTACGACTTAATCTACCATATCGATGTATAGATGATGGATTTCCATATTGTTCCTTAAGAAAAGGTAACATTGAATCTAAAACATCACTGTGAATTTGTGTTGATGCTGCATTATCAAGATAAATCAATTTGGAATCACATTAATTTTTCCAGGTTTGTATCCCTCTTTATCAATTTCCACAGAAGTGAATCCAATTATTTTTAATTTCTGATTTAGTTGATTCATAATATCGTCATCAAATATTGAGATCATTTTTTTATCTACTTCTATTTTTGCAGAGCCATCATAATCTCTAACTCTAACTTGTTTTAGATTTGTGAGTTGTTTAACAAGAGTTTCTCCAAATTCAATTCGAGTTAATTTTTCAGCAGTTACTCTTTGACCCCAAGGAATTCTAGATGCTAGACAAGAATTAGAAGGTCTGTCAAATACCGATAATCCGACAGATTTTGCAACATCTCTAATTTGAGATTTTAAAAATTTAGTTTCTACAAGAGGACTTCTTATGCCATTTTCTCTGAGAGCCTGAATTCCAGGCCTATAATCTCCTAAATCATCAAGATTGGTACCATCAACTATTACTCTTACATCATGTTTTTTAGCTAATTCAATAAGATGTTCACCTAATTCCATTCTACAATGGAAACATCGATCTAAATCATTTTTCACAAATTCTTCATTTTCAAGTTCACTATAATCTAAAAAAATTTGTTCGATACCTATCTCTGAACATACTTGTTTTGCTGAAAAAAGTTCTTCTTTTGACAGTGTTTTGTAATCTGCAGTAACTGCAATAGCCGAATTGCCTAATGCTTGAAAAGCCGCATATGCAACAACTGCACTATCTACTCCTCCAGATAATGCAATCATTACTTTATTTTTATCTGTAAACCAATCGACTAATTCATTTAATTTATTCATTATATGCCATCCCTTTTTTCAATCTCTCTTCTCAAAAATGCTTCTACATCTACTATTGACTTATTCAATGAATTTGAAATATTTTTTAAATCATCAAATTCTATTTTGAAATGAGTTTTTCCTTTATACGATGATTTTTTATAATTCACTTCAAAGGATTTATCATCAAAAGTTAATGAGAAATTATGATTTGTTCTAGGAACAATAATGCGATTAGAATCTAAAATTCTAATCCCTAAAGTACCCGTTTCTAATACTAGAGTATCTATAATTGTATCAACTATACTTTCATCACAAATTACACAAACAAGATTTGTTGGCCTTCCTTTTTTGGTAATTCCTGGATAAATTGAAACATCTTTTGCACCTTGATCCATAATTTTTTCAATTAAGTGACCCAAGATTTCACCAGAAACATCATCGATGTTTGTTTCAAGAATTTTTACTAAATCTCTTTCAGAATTATTTTCACTACCTTGAATAATTTTTAATACATTGGAAAAATTCTCAAAATCCTTTTGACCTGCTCCATAACCAATTGAAGTGATATTCATTGAAGGGTAATATTCAATTGAATTATTTGTTAAATTTACTAAAATACAGGCTCCTGTAGGTGTTGTTAATTCTTCTCTTGAGTTATTTCCTTGAATATTCAAATTCGAATTTTTGAAAATTTGAAGTACTGCACTTGCAGGATTTGACATAGTACCATGTGAAAAACTTACAGTTCCTCCTCCAACTGAAACAGGTAAACAAACAATTTTTTCTTCAAATAATTTTAAATTTTCACAAGCAATTGTAACACCTACAATATCTATTAGCGTATCAATACTGGAGGCTTCATGAAAATGAACTGAATCTTCGTTGATTCCATGAATTTTAGATTCTGATGAGATTAGAGTATTAATGCATGATTCTGCAAATGTTTTTGCTTTTATTGAAAGATTAAGTTCATTAACTGAATCTAAAATTGCTTTCTTGATTTCAATACCTTTTCTTTTTGAGATATTTTCATCAATTTCTAAAATTAATTCTGTTGACTCAATTCCATGTTTTTTAGTTTTTTGAAAATCTATTTTTTTAATAGTGGAACCTGAAAGAAATTTCTCCGTTTTCTTAATACTATTAATTATTTCATTTTTATCTGCACCCAAGTCTATTAAAGAAGATAATAACATGTCTCCTGATATCCCTGCAATTTGAGGATCAATGACAATGACCATGATTAAAAAATATCAAAAATGCTTATAAATTCGTCTAATATCCAATTAATTTCATTAGATTTATAATTTCAAAATTAACTGTAATTTTTATGATTACAATTATTGGTTCAGGTAAAGTGGGTGGAGATGCAGCATTATTCTCAGCACTAAAGAAATTAGATGATCAAATTTTGTTACTTGATGTTGCTAAAGGTTTACCCCAAGGTGAAGCCATGGATATCAATCACATGTTATCTGAACAAGGTATAGATGTAGAAGTAAAAGGTTCCAACGATTATGCAGATATGAAAGGATCAAATGTCGTCGTCGTAGTAGCAGGTTCTGGAAGGAAACCAGGAATGACAAGAATGGATTTGTTGAAAATTAATGCTTCAATTGTAAAAAGTGTAGTAGAAAATGTAAAAAAATATGCAGATGATTCCATGATAATTCCAGTTACAAACCCATTAGACCCAATGGCATACATAACTCAGAAAGTATCTGGATTTGATAGAAGTAGAGTATTTGGTATGGGAGGTATGTTAGATTTATCACGGTTTAGACAATTTATTCATGAATCTACTGGTTATTCTAGAGATTCAATTCGGGGATTAGTAATTGGTGAACATGGAGAAAACATGCTTCCATTACCGCGATTCTCTTCTGTATCTGGTGTTCCATTATCCACATTTTTACCAAAAGAAAAACTAGATGAGATTGTTCAAAATACAAAACAAGTTGCAGCTAAAGTAATTGAATTAAAAGGAGCTACAGTACATGCACCAGGAAATGCAATATCTGCAATCATTGAAACTGTTGTAAGAGATAGAAAACAAGTCATTCCAGTAGCAACTTATCTTGATGGCGAATATGGTCATTCAGATGTTACAATAGGAGTTCCTGCAGTTATTGGAAAGAACGGAATAGAAAAAATCATTGAATTGGATCTAAATAATGAAGAAAGACAAATGTTTGATAAAGGCGTTGCAAGTGTTAAAAATGCCATTTCAGGTATTGAGATCTAAGCCTTTTAGTATTCATACAAAGTAAGAAGTCTATTGAAAATTAATGAAATTTTAGAATCAGTGAAATCTGGAAAAATTTCTACAAGTAGTGCCAAAAAACTTCTTACACTATATTCAATTGAAGAAGTAGAAAATTTTGCAAAAATTGATATCAATAGAAGTAAAAGAAGAGGGGTTCCAGAAGTAATTTTTGCAGAAACTAAAGAATTAGAAGATATTAAAAAAATCATTAAAAAAACCTTAGATAAAACAAATTCAGTAATTGTTTCAAGAATTAAAAAAGATGATTACAAAAAAATCATGTTATTTGCAAAGAAATTAAAAGTAAAAATAGAAACAGGAAAAAATTCATCCTCCATATTGTTATTTAAAAAACCAATTAAGTTTCAAGGTGGAAAAGTTGGAATCATGACTGCGGGAACTTCAGATATTGGAGTAGCCGAGGAAGCAAGGCTCATGTGTGAAGCCATGAATTGTAATTGTATCACAAGTTATGATGTTGGAGTTGCTGGAATTCAAAGAATATTTCCAATTTTGAAAAAAATGATTAAAGAAGATGTAGATTGCATAATAGTTGCAGCAGGAATGGAAGGAGCTTTGGCAACACTAGTTTCAACAATGGTGGATATTCCAATTATAGGAATTCCAACATCTGTAGGGTATGGATATGGTGGAAATGGTGTTGCAGCTTTGGCATCCATGTTACAAAGTTGTTCACTGGGATTATCTGTAGTAAATATTGATAATGGTATTGCTGCAGGTGGAATTGCTGGAAATATTGCAAATAGAATAAACAAAAAAAAGATCTCTTGATTTGAAGTTTCAGATTAGATATATATTAACCCGAACGTGATTTTTTTCAGTTTGTGTGTATTATTTACTATTACATTTAATGTTCGATCTGGAGGATTTTTAGATGGCAATTAAGAAAAATCAGGTGCTAGTACCTGATCACATTTATGTTCCTAAACATGAAATTATTACAAAAGCAGAAGCTGAAGAAGTTTTAAAAAAATATAATTGTAAACCAACTGAATTACCATTAATTTTTGTAAATGATCCTGCTATCATGGGACTTGGTATCAAACCTGGAGATATGATAAAAATTACTCGAAAAAGTCCAACAGCTGGTGAAAGTCTTTACTATAGATATGTGGTGGAGATCTAGATTTGGTTCATCCTTCTAACAAGCGTTGGCCCGTAATTCAAGATATTTTAAAAAGGGAGGGTATTGCAAAACAACACCTAAACTCTTTTGATGAATTTTTAGAAAGAGGATTACAAAGTATTATCAAAGAAGTTGATAAAATTGATATTGAAAATGCTGAATATCCATATAAAATTCAATTAGGTAAAGTTAAACTTCAACAACCTAGAATGATGGAACTTGATGGTTCTATTACTCATATTACTCCAGCTGAAGCAAGATTGAGAAACGTTTCTTATGCTGCACCTGTTATGATGGAAGCCAGTGTTATAGAGGATGGAAAAATTTTGGAATCTCGATTTGTACACATCGGTGACGTACCAGTAATGGCAAAATCTAATGCATGTATTTTAAATAATTTCTCTAATTCAAAATTAATTGATTATGGTGAAGATCCAAATGACCCTGGTGGTTATTTTATCATTAATGGATCTGAAAGGGTAATTGTTGGTTTAGAAGATCTTTCTTACAATAAAATTATTGTTGATAGAGAAACTTTGGGTGGTAATATTGTTTTCAAAGCCAAAGTGTATTCATCAATTGTTGGTTATCGTGCAAAATTAGAACTTGTAATGAAAAATGATGGATTAATTGTTGCTAGAATTCCTGGTTCTCCTGTTGATATTCCAGTTGTTACTTTGATGAGAGCACTTGGTTTAGAATCTGACAAAGAAATTGCAGCAGTAGTTTCCTTAGTTGATGAACTTCAAGATGAACTAGAAGGATCATTTGAAAAAGCTGGAGACGTTCCTACATCCAAAGATGCTGTTGTTTACATAAGTAAAAGAATTGCACCTGGAATGTTAGAAGAATTTCAAATTAAACGTGCTGAAACTTTACTTGATTGGGGTTTATTGCCTCATTTAGGTAAACATCCTGAAAATAGAAAAGAAAAAGCACAATTTTTAGGTGAAGCAGCTTGTAAATTATTAGAATTAAAACTTGGTTGGATTACTCCTGACGATAAAGATCATTACGGAAACAAAGTAATCAAATTTGCAGGACAAATGCTTGCTGATTTGTTTAGAACCGCATTTAGAAATTTAGTTAGAGATATGAAATATCAATTAGAGCGTTCTGGTCAAAAACGTGGAATTAATGCAGTTGCTGCAGCTATTCGTCCCGGAATTATCACTGATAAATTAAACAATGCTATTGCTACTGGAAACTGGGGTCGCGGTCGTGTTGGAGTTACACAATTACTTGATAGAACCAATTATCTTTCAACAATTAGTCATCTTAGAAGAATTCAATCGCCACTTAGTAGAACTCAACCAAACTTTGAAGCAAGAGATTTGCATGCAACACACTTTGGAAGAATCTGTCCTAGTGAAACACCTGAGGGCTCAAACTGTGGTTTGGTAAAAAACCTTGCATTGTCTGGAATTATTTCAGTAAATGTTCCTTCTGAAGAAATTGTTGAAAAACTTTATGATCTTGGAACTGTACATTTCTTTGATGCAAAAGATGATTTGAAAAAAGATGGAACTAGAATATTTGTTGATGGTCGTTTAATTGGATATTATAAAGATGGACTTGAATTAGCTGAATCTCTTAGAGATCTTAGAAGAAATTCAAAAATCCATCCTCATGTTGGAGTTTCATTTCATAAATCTGATGAGAATGAAGATGCAACAAGAAGATTATATGTAAATTGTAATGCTGGACGAGTTTTAAGACCATTAATAATTATCAAAGATAACAAACCATTACTTACTCAAGATCTTTTAGATAAAATTTCAAAGAAATTACTTTCTTGGACTGATCTTTTGAGAATGAGTGTTTTAGAATTGATTGATGCTAATGAGGAAGAAAATTGTTATGTTACATTAGATGATAAAGATACTAAGAAATATACTCATCTTGAAGTATTTCCACCATCAATTTTAGGTGCAGGTGCTTCTATTATTCCGTATCCAGAACATAATCAATCTCCAAGAAATACATATGAATCTGCAATGGCAAAACAGAGTTTAGGATTTTCAACACCAATGATGAACACTAGTACATATGTTAGACAACATCTTATGCTATATCCACAAGTTCCTGCTGTTAATACAAAAGCAATGAAACTTTTGGGATTGGAAGATAGACCTGCAGGTCAGAATTGTGTGGTTGCAGTATTACCATTTGATGGTTATAACATTGAGGATGCAATTGTTCTCAGTCAAGCTTCTGTTGATAGAGGATTAGGAAGAACTTTCTTCTTTAGAATTTATGATGCAGAAGCAAAACAATATCCTGGTGGAATGAGAGATAGTTTTGAAATTCCAAATGCTGAAGATAATATAAGAGGTTACAAAGGTGAACGCGCATATAGATTACTTGAAGAAGATGGTGTTGTAGCATCTGAATCCCCTGTTAAAGGTGGAGATATTTTGATTGGTAAAACTAGTCCTCCTAGATTTATGGAAGAATATAGAGAGTTTGAATCATCTGGTCCATACAGAAGAGATACATCAATTGGTGTAAGACCATCTGAAACTGGTGTTATTGATACTGTTGTTATGACTCAATCTAATGAAGGTGGAAAAATGTATAAAATTAGAGCAAGAGATATGCGAATTCCTGAAATTGGTGATAAATTTGCATCAAGACATGGACAAAAGGGTGTAATGGGTCTTTTAGCAAAAGCTGAAGATTTACCATATACTGCAGAAGGTATGTCTCCTGATGTTTTGATTAATCCTCATGCATTCCCATCAAGAATGACTGTTGGAATGATGATGGAATCTGTATGTGGAAAAGCTGCATCATTTCGAGGAAAGAGATTTGATGGTTCTGCATTTGTTGGAGAAAAAATGGATGAAGTTAAAAAAGTAATGGATGCACATGATTTCAAATATTCTGGTAAAGAAATAATGTATGATGGAAGAACTGGAAAAGCATTCCCAGTTGATGTCTTTATTGGTGTAGTATATTATCAAAAACTTCACCACATGGTTGCAGATAAAATACATGCAAGAGCACGTGGACAAGTTCAGATGTTAACTAAACAACCAACTGAAGGAAGAGCAAGAGGTGGTGGATTAAGATTTGGTGAGATGGAGAGAGATTGCTTAATTGCTTATGGTGCTTCAATGATTCTTAAAGATAGATTGTTAGATGAATCTGATAAATCTGATATTTTTGTATGTGAGAGATGTGGACTTGTAGCATATCATGATGTTAAACAAAGAAAGTATGTTTGTAGAGTTTGTGGTGATAAAGCCAAAGTATCTTCTGTATCTGTAGCATATGCTTTCAAATTACTTTTACAAGAAATGCAAAGTCTAAACGTTGCACCAAGATTGTTGATAAAGGAGAAACTCTAAGATGTCTATTCAAGCAATCAAAGCAATCGATGGAATTCGTTTCTCTGTATGGTCTCCAACTGAAATTAGAAAATATTCTGTTGCTGAAATTACTGCACCTGAGACATACGATGAAGATGGAATGCCAGTTCAAGGAGGTCTTATGGATGGTAGACTTGGTACTCTTGAACCTGGACAAAAATGTTTAACTTGTGGAAATACTGCAGCTAGATGTCCTGGACACTTTGGACATATTGAACTTGCAGAACCAATTTTACATATTGCATTTATTGATAATATTTACAAATTATTACAATCTACATGTCGTTCTTGTGCAAGATTAAAAGTTCCTCAAGAAGATCTAAATACATTTCAAAAAATTAAGGATAAAGCAGCTGCATATACTGTAATTTCTCAGAAACGTATTCCTGAACAAATTATTGAAAAAGCAAAAAAAGCAAAAGAATGTCCTCATTGTGGAAAAACACAATATGAATTAGTATTTACAAAACCAACAATTTTTGTTGAAAAAACAGAAATTGGTGAACATAGATTATTGCCAATCACCATTAGAGAAAGATTTAATCAAATCCTAGATGATGATTTATCTTTGTTAAATTATGATCCTGTAACTGCAAGACCAGAATGGTTTATTCTTCAAGCCTTACCTGTTCCTCCTGTTACTGTTAGACCTTCAATTATTCTTGAAACTGGAATTAGATCAGAAGATGATTTGACCCATAAAATGGTAGATATCATTAGAGTAAATCAAAGACTAAAAGAAAGTAAAGAAGCTGGAACTCCACCATTAATTGTTCAAGATTTAGTTGATTTGTTACAATATCATTCAACTACTTATTTTGATAATGAAGTTTCTGGAATTCCACAAGCTCACCATCGTTCTGGACGTCCTCTAAAAACATTAACTCAGAGACTCAAAGGAAAAGAAGGTAGATTCAGAGGTTCATTATCTGGAAAGAGAGTTGACTTTTCTAGTCGAACCGTAATTTCCCCTGATCCTAACTTGGATTTGTCTGAAGTAGGTGTTCCTGAACAAGTTGCAATGAAATTAACAATTCCTGAAATTGTAACTGAATGGAATATTGAAAGAATGCGAACTCTAGTAATTAATGGACCTGAAAAATTTCCAGGTGTCAATTATATTGTAAGACCTGATGGTGTTAAAATTAGATTAGACTTTGTTGAAGATCGTTCAATAATTGCTGAATCACTTGAAATTGGATATTTGATAGAAAGACACCTTGCGGATAGAGATATTGTAATGTTTAACAGACAACCATCACTTCACCAGATGTCAATTATGGCTCACTATGTTAGGGTACTTCCAGGAAAAACTTTCAGATTACACCCATCTGTTTGTCCACCATACAATGCAGACTTTGATGGTGATGAGATGAATCTTCATGTTCCTCAAAGTGAGGAAGCAAGAGCAGAAGCAATTCTATTGATGAGAGTTCAAGATCAATTAATTTCTCCAAGATATGGTGGTCCAATTATTGGGGCACTCAGAGACTTTGTTACTGGTGCATATCTTCTTACTAAAGATGATACAATTTTGTCTGTTCAAGAATTTTCTAACTATGCAATGCTTGGTGGATATACTGACCCACTTCCAAAGCCTGGAACTAAAACAAAAGATGGTCCTGCATATACCGGAAAACAATTGTTTTCATTATTCTTACCAAGTGACTTTAACTATACACTTACATCAAAATGGTCAAAAGGTACTGGTGGAAAAACAAATGATGTTGTAATTAAAAATGGTGAATTAATCAGTGGTGTAATTGATAAAACATCAATTGGTGCAGAAGAACCAGAAAGTGTCTTACACAGAATTACTAAAGATTATGGAAATGCAGTTGGAAAGAATTTCTTAAATTCAGTTTTAATTATGGTAAAACAATTCATCACCCATTATGGTTTCAGTTATGGTTATGGTGATCTTGAAGTTCCAGAAAAGAATGTTCAGCAAATCTTGGATGATATTCAATCAACTTATGATGTTGTATCTGACTTGACTAGTCAATATGAAAAAGGAACGTTAAAACTTACTAGAGGTATGAAAGCTGAAGAAGCATTAGAAGCATACATTGTTAATGAATTAGGTAAAGCAAGAGAGAAAGCAGGTGCTACTGCAAATAGTTCTTTAGATGATGGTAATGCTGGAAAAATTATGGCAACTACTGGTGCTAGAGGTTCAGCACTTAACGTAGGTCAGATGGCAGGTGCATTAGGTCAACAATCCCGAAGAGGAAATAGAATGAGTTCTGGATATGCAAACCGTGCATTAACTCACTATAAAGAACATGACAGTAATCCTGATGCTCATGGATTTGTAAAATCAAATTATAGAACAGGTCTTTCTGCATTAGAATTCTTCTTCCACGCAATGGGTGGTCGTGAAGGACTTGTAGATACTGCAGTTAGAACACAACAAAGTGGATACATGCAACGTAGATTGATTAATGCATTAGAACACATTAGATTAGAATATGATGGAACTGTAAGGGATCCACACGGTCACATTGTTCAATTCCTTTATGGTGAAGATGGAATTGATGTACAGAAAAGTGATCATGGTCAGGCATTTAATCCAAGTAGATTAGCTGCATCCCAAACTATGATTGATTCTGGAGCTAAGGCAACAAAAGATGAAATTGAAACAATTGCTAAAAAATACACTAAAACATTCAATCCGAAATTAACTAAAGATGTAACTGATGCATTAAACAAATCAGGTCTCAGTAAATCTGGTGTTGAGGCAGTATGTAAGAAAGGTCTCTCACTTTATGACAAGGCTCGTGTAGAACCTGGCCAAGCAGTAGGAATTGTAACTGCACAATCAATTGGTGAGCCTGGTACTCAGATGACTCTAAGAACCTTCCACTTTGCAGGAATTAAAGAAAGAAACGTTACATTGGGTCTTCCAAGATTAATTGAATTAGTTGATGCAAGAAAGAAACCAGTTACTCCAACTATGGATGTCTACTTGAATAAAGATATTAAAACTAATAGAGAAAAAGCAATTGAAGTTGCAAGAAATGTTTTACAAACTAAAGTAAGTGCATTAATTGCTGATACTGAAACTGATTATTCTACTAACATTAAATTAATTTTAAGTGAAACTAGACTTAGAGAGCGAGGTTGTTCTGTTGCAGAAGTTGAAGCAGCACTTTCATCAAATAAAAAATTCAAGATGGAAGTAACTGGAGAACTCATCACTTTGAATCTAGTTGATGAAGCAGATACTGCAATTGCAATTGCAATTAGAAATAAAGTTCTCAATACAACTGTTAAAGGAGTTCCAGATATTGAGCGTGTAACATTAGTTCAAAAAGATGATGAATGGGTAATTCAAACTACTGGTTCAAACATTGCAAAATTACTTGAAGTCAAAGGTATTGATAAAAGAAATGTTAGAACAAATAATGTATTTGAAATTGCAGGAACTTTAGGTATTGAAGCTGCAAGAAATGCATTGATCAATGAATTAAATCATACTTTGGGAGATCAAGGTTTGGAAGTTGATGATAGATACATTATGTTGGTATCTGATTTGATGTGTTCTAGAGGTTACATGCAACAAATTGGTAGACATGGTATTGCTGGTACTAAAGATAGTGTACTTGCAAGAGCAGCATTTGAAATCACTGTACCAACTATTGCACATGCTGCACTTGGTGGCGAAATTGAAGCACTCAAGGGTATTACTGAAAACGTAATTGTGGGTAGCCAAATTCCAATTGGAAGTGGTACTGTTGACTTATACATGCAAGTGAGCAAGAAAAAATCAGATAAGTGATTATTATGGCTGATGAAATTTCTACAGTAATGACCAGTTGTCAAGGAAAATCTGTTTTACTTCGTTTAAGAAATACTAAAACTGTTCAAGGGACTTTAATTGATTTTGATATTCATATGAATTTGACATTGGAAAATGCTGAAGATGTTACTGATGAAAAACATCTTAGTCTTGGAAAAGTTTTATTGCGCGGAGATAATATTTTGGCAATATCTTTACCTACTGATAAATCTTAAAAAATAATCATCAACCATTAAATTTGATTTTAACTAACTTCATTTGTGTACGAATTTTTATTAGGGTTTTTTCTTGTTTTAGGTCCCGTTTATGCTGAATCTATTCCTGATTATCAAAACCCTTTTGCACCAATTTTTACCGATAAACCTGTTTATTCTTGGACTGATAAAATTATAATTTCCATTAATGCCCCTAGTTGGAATAGTAGCCCCAACCAAATTGATTCCATTGGTCAAAGTGAATCACATTCCATCAAAATTTCATCTGGTGAAAATTTTTTAAAACCATATAGATTGACAGAAACTTCTCCCAATTCTGGAATTTTTTCTGGTGAAATTATTCTTACGGGTTTTTTACATGATGTTGATGGTGATGGAATTTTTGATACAAATCCTAAAACTACTGGAGATGGACCTACAAATGGATTTTTAGAATCTGATAACGATGATTCAATTACTATTTCCTTTGAATTTGCTGATGGTGTTATACTTGTTGAATCATTTCCAATTAGTTGGAATCATGGAACGATTCAATTTTCAAAAGATACATTTCTTTCAAATGATACAATACAAATCCGTGTCATTGATTCTGATTTGAATTTAAATCCTGAAATGATTGACACTGTTCCAATAGAAGTTTTTTCTGATTCTGATAATGGAGGATTATCTGTAATTGCTGTAGAAACATCTGAAAGATCCGGTGATTTCATTTCAACATTTTCTTTATCTCAAAATACTTCAAGTGGAAATAGGCTTTATGCTATTCCTGGTGATACGATAACTGCAAAGTATCATGACTATACGTTACCAAAACCTTTTTCAAAATCTGATAGTCAATATGCTGAAACATCTGCTATCGTTGATTATTATACTTCACCAATTAATCGAATACAAGTTTCACCCATTTCATTATCTGATAGTTTTGGTTATCCAATAACCTCCTATCTCTCTAATTCACAAATGCAAATAGTTGGAAATATTGAAAATAAAATTAATTATGATCAAGAATTTATTTATTTTTTTCAAATAAAAAATTCTGATGAAGTAGTTATTTCTCTATCTTGGATTCAAGGGCAATTGTCTCCTAATCAAATCCTAGATATTTCTCAATCTTGGATTCCTGAAAAATCTGATACTTATTTTTTAGAAACATATGTTTGGAATTCGTTAAATAAATTAACGCCAATGAGTCCATCCACATATACAATGATATCTGTTGATTGATTATCATTAAACTTAATTTGTATATATTAAAAAAAATTATTTTAAGCTTATTTTTTAATATATAGAAATATTTTTTCAATAAACCTATAAAGCCCTGACAAGACGATCGGAATAAGGAAAATACATGAGTAAAATACTTGAAAAATCACTGAAGGATGCCCGAAAGGAGAATAAATTAACTATGGGCAGTAAACAAGTTTTGAACTCTGTAAATAATTCAAAGTTGATTGTATTATCTCAATCAGTAAGCAAAGAAATGTTTGAGAAAATTGAATCTGATGCAAAAAAACAAAAAGTACCTCTAGTAAACTTCCAAGGAACTTCAGTTGCACTAGGTAGACTGTGTGGCTTACAATTTAGAATTTCAACAATTTCATTTACATCAATCGATGAGGGAAATATCAAATCAATTTTAAAAGATACAGAAACTGAGGAAAATAATGTCTAACCTAAGTTTAAATGAGACATTTTTAGTTTGGAGATAAACAGGAATTATTCTTATGCCACAAGCCATTAAACTTTCAACTGATCAAATGCGAATGATGTCCCTTTTTCAAAATGTAACTGGCGCAGTTGCAAGAGATTGTATTGAGGATGAAAAACAAGATAGAGTAATTTTTGTAGTTAATACTGGTAAGATGGGCTTGGCAATTGGTAAAGGTGGCATGCATATCAAATCACTACAAAATATGGTTAAACGTAATGTTGAACTTGTAGAATATGATGAAGATCCCGCAAAATTTCTAACTAATCTATTAAACAACAAATTAATTTCTGAAGTAAAATTAAATACACGAGCAGATGGAACAAAACAGGCAATTGTTATGGTAGATCCAAGAAAGAAAGGAATTGTAGTTGGTAGAGAAGGCAGAAATGCTGAAAAAGCAAGATTATTGGCAAAAAGATATTTCGGTATTAGCAGTGTATTAATTAATAGTCCCGAGAGGGCAACAATGGAGTTATAGAATATGAGAAAATCACCTTTAGGATTATTTGCTGGTAGAGTACTAACCACTAAGAAAAAGAAACAACGCTGGGCAATTTCTTCTTTCAAAAGAAGAAAACTTGGTATTGATGTAAAGGCAGATCCATTAGGTGGTGCACCACAAGGACGTGGTATCGTTTTAGAAAAAGTTGGTATTTCAGCAAAACAACCAAACTCTGCTATTAGAAAATGTGTTAGAGTTCAATTAATTAAAAATGGTAAATCTGTAACAGCATTTTTGCCAAGAGACGGTGCCATGAATTTCATTGATGAACACGATGAAGTTACCATTGAAGGAATGGGTGCAACACAAGGTGGTGCAATGGGTGATATTCCTGGTGTTAGATTCAAAGTTTCTAAAGTTAATGGTACATCACTTCATGAATTAGTAATTGGAAAGAAGGAGAAACCAAGGAGATAGAAATGGCTGAAACAAAAAATTTACTATTATTTAGAAAATGGGATTTATCTGATATCGAAGTTGTAGATCCTGGATTAAAAACTGCCATCTCTTTGAGAAAACAAATTTTACCTTATACTTTTGGTCGTTCTGCATTAAAGAGATTCAATAAAGCTGAAGTTAACATTGTTGAGAGACTAATCAATAAATCAATGCACTTTGGAAAAAAATATGCAAAAAATACTGGTAGGATGACTGGTAAAAAAACTAAATTAGTTAATACAGTAAAAACTGCTTTTGATATTATTGAATTAAAAACGGGACAAAATCCCATTCAAGTTTTAGTTAAAGCAATAGAATTTTCTGCTCCAACTGAAGACACAACTAGAATTGTTTATGGTGGTACCACATACCATGTATCAGTTGATGTTGCACCAATTAGAAGAGTTGACATGGCTTTGAAATTTATTGCTGATTCAGTAAAGGAAGCAACATTTTCTAATCCTAAACCAATTGAAGAGCATTTAGCTGAACAATTAATTCTTGCAGCAAACAATGATTCTAACTCACCATCAGTAAAGAAAAGACACGAGTTAGAACGTATTGCACAAGCATCAAGATAGAATTCTTTCAAATCTATTTTCACCAAATCATTATATTCTAAATTACTTGAATTAGTTTCAAGTAGCCCGATAGTCTAGTGGTCAAGGATTCTGCCCTCTGGATCTCAAGAGTGGATAGGCGGAGACGGCAGTTCGAATCTGCCTCGGGCTACTGTAAAATTATTTTATTCTAACTTCATGTATGGCAGTTGCATAATCACACTTTGCCTTTAATCGCATGTATGGAATTAATTTGTAATTAATTGAATACAATTCATTTTCTCTCAGTAAAATTCCTTTTAGCACCAATGAAACTAACCCTCTTGATGCAACTGTAATTGTTGTATTTTTTTCCTTACAAACTTTTTCACGTTTTTCTTGAAATTGTTTTAGTGAAAATGTAATGTCATTAATTTCTAAAATTAAAGGCCAAATAATTTCTGTCCAAACAAATCTTCTGTTTTCTGTAGCTGCTGCATATTTCCCTTTTTCACTCAACATTAATAAGATCTGCAAAAGCGGTTATAACTGAATACTTGTCTCAAAAAGAAATTCAAGAATCATTAGATTTGTTAGAAAAAGATTGGGATTTTGATCCTATCTTAAGAAAATTTGTACTTGGTAAAATTACTGATGTCACTGATTTTGCAATCAAAGTCAAAGATGTAATTTTTCATGTCCCTTATCTTAATTCTGAAAAAAAATATATTTTATGGAAATGTTTTTGGCCTGATTGCCATAATTGCTGTGACAGACAAGGCAGACTACCATTAACTTCTGATGATTTAATCACCATTGGCAAAGGTTTGAAATACAAAAACACTGCTGATTTTATTAAAAATGAAACTCTAACTGTAACATATGATGAACCTGGTCCATCTGGACAAATGACTACAATGACTACAATTAACCTCAAAAGAAAAACTGATGAAACTGCTGAAGAAGATGGAACCCACATCTCATGTCGATTTTTAGATGATGCAGGTGCATGTAGTATGCATCCTGACAGACCTGGAGTTTGTTATCTATACCCATTTGCTAGCTGGTTAGAAAATGAACAAGGTAAAGCACGTGTGCATGCAACTTATCAATTTACAGGTGATTGCCCTGGATTCTATCTTGCAGATAATTTAGATCAAATGAAAGAAGAACTTCAAGCATACTCCACAACAATTTATGATTATAACATGGCATCAAATCGAACTAATAGAGAAGGATTTAGTGCTGTTAGTTTTTCTTAGAGAAAAAACATACTCATTAAAAGAAATGACTGCAAACCATTTCTATGGAAAATATCACCATTAGAGAATCCACTTATGATGATATTCCATCACTTCTTGAATTATTGTATGAACTTGGCAGACCAAAACCACAAAAAGATAATGACCTCGAGAAATTTACAGCATTACTAAAAAATTACATGCAAGATGATGATAAAAAAATCCTAGTTGCTCAAATTGTTAATTCAAAAATTATTGGTATGATAAGTATAGTATTTCTATCTAGATTGAATCAAAATACATCTGAAATGTATATTCCTGAACTGATTGTTTCACAAAATTATCATTCTAAAGGAATTGGAAAAAAACTGCTTAATTTCTCAATAAAACTTGGAAAAGAGAAAAAATGTCATAGAATGAGACTAGAATCTGGAAATCAACGTATTGAATCCCACAAGTTTTACAAGCATTTAGGATTTGAAGATTCTAGTATTTTCTTTACAAAAAATCTTTAAGCAAATTATGCTTTAGCAACTTTTAGCAAATCTGCAATTCTGATATCCATTCCAAATCTGTCTTCGTTTTTCTTCATGTAACG
>Ga0208765_1000927_pt1 | contig 18672 bp, 9 predicted proteins | sample ETNtaG_2_FD_185783 | JGI IMG/M metagenome (GOLD analysis project Ga0208765, IMG submission 185783) | Marine microbial and viral communities from oxygen minimum zone, Eastern Pacific Ocean - ETNP201406SV203 (SPAdes) (version 2) | ecosystem: Environmental > Aquatic > Marine > Oceanic ...
TGGGAATTTGATGGGTGACGTAAATCTTGATGGTCGGATTAACATTTATGATATTTTGATATTAGCTGATCTTGGCGCAGGCGTGAACGAACCAGAATTATGTGTGCTAGAGTCCGGTGATCTAAATAATGATGGTGATATAACAACAATTGATGTGATTGAATTGGTCTATTTTGTGATGGGATTTTAATATGCCAAAAACGATTATTTACGAGCCTATGACAACGATCACTGATGTACTAATTGCAATAATTGCGCTCTATTATGCTAGAGAGTTAACAGCAATATATTTCCATCAGTTTCTCAATGTGCAATACCATTGGATTTGGACTTTTCGTATGCTTGCATTGGGTGCATTATTAGGAGCATTTAGTCATGGAATTGGTCCTTACCTTTCACCCGTATTACAAGATTTAGTTTGGAAATTCACCACTTATTCCATTGGTATTATGAGTTATTTCATGGTGCTTACGATGTTGCACCATTTGTTTGATTATCCTGTTGTGTTACGCTGGCGCTGGATTTTGATCGCGTTGATTATTATTTACCTAACAATAGTTACCATAAATGATAATTTTATCAATGTGATCCGATTTTATGTACCCCTGATGATTATAGTAGTTATTGGATTATTATATACTTGGTTGACTGTCAATGCCGAGGGAACAAATATGATAATCTTAGGTATTTTAATATCTTTTATTGCCGCAGGTGTTCAGCAAAGTAGAATTGTATTGCATGAGCATATGAACTATAATGATATTGCCCACTTTATTCAAATGGTCGCGATGTGGTGTTTTTACCGGGGAAGCCTTGTTCTAAAAGATAATGTTTTATAATTCTTCTTTCAGGTTTCATCAACAATTTGCTGACTACCGACTGAAGAAGTAAATTCGCCAGCAAAAATTTTAGGGAAATCGTGGAAATAAAGGTTATTAATATTAATGCATTTACGAGGGAAATAGAGGTAAATGTTGCTTGGGAAGAATGTCGAAACGACTTTCAACTCACAGTGAAAAAATTTGGTAAAAAGGTGAGAATACCTGGTTTTCGTCCTGGTAAAATACCGACGAAGGTGTTAATGAATAAATTTTTACCAAATATTGAAGCCGAGTTTATCGAAGAGGGTGTTAATAAATATTACCGGCAAGCGCTGGAAGAAGAAAAGCTAGTTCCGGTAAATAAGGCTGAAGTCAAGGATGTCCATTTTCATTTTGAGGAACATTTTACATTTAAGGCTGCGTTTGAAATTGAACCAGAAGTAGTGTTGCCAAAAATGAAAAAGAATTGTCTCAAAGTACAAAAGACAGAATACATATCTGATGATATCGATACTGATAATGTTATTGAGGAAATGCGCAGGTCGAGGGCAGAAGTAAAAACTGTAGAAGATGGGGCAGAAGAGGACCATTTCCTTATTGTAGATTTACAAAAGTTGGATCAATCCGGTGTTCCAATCATCGGCGAAAAACTTGAAAAACGATTTTTGCAGATTGGTGTGGATCCCTTCAGTGGAGATAATAAGTCAAGATTATTAGGCTTAAAGCCTGGTGATACTACCCGAGTAGAATTACCTGATAATAAAGAAAATAGTGTTAGTAAATATGAATTATCCGTAATCAATGTTGAGAAACAGGTTTTACCAGAGATAAATGAAGAATTCATTAAAACTGTGGAACCGGATGCGACAGATGAATCTAGTTTTCGGGAAATCATAAAAAGTAAAGTGGATGATAGCTATGCTCACCGAACCAATGAAGCATTTGAACGACAGCTTGCCGATAGTATGATAGAATATGTAAGCCCAGAATTTGCTCCAGCTATGGTTGATTCATATCTTGATCATATCATTGAGGAAGCAAAAACAAAAGAAAAAGAACAGGACCTGGACGAAGATAAAATTCGTGAATCGTATCGACCCGTTGCTGAAAGAAATATGAAGTGGTACCTCGTAAGGAGGGCAATAATTAATAGCCAAAATAACATTGCTGTATCTAAGGATGATGTTGAGAAAGAAATAGAAAAACTTCTTGAGCGATCACCAGATCATGCTAAAGAAATAAAGAAATATTATAAAAAACCCAGTAATCGGCAGCGAATTGAAGACGATCTATTGGAAAAAAAGGTATTGGACTATTTAACCGAATTTGCCAAGATTAAGGATGTGAAAGTTCACACAAAATTACTTCGAGAAGAAGCGGCAAAAGAAAGGGAGTAATAATGAAAAATAAAGATTTAGCTCAATTAGTTCCGATGGTGGTAGAACAAACCGGTCGCACGGAGAGAGCTTATGATATTTATTCTCGTCTGCTCCGGGAACGGATTGTATTTCTTGGAACACCTATTGATGATTCAGTGTCTTCGCTGGTTATTGCTCAATTGTTATTTCTTGAAGCTGAAAATTCCGATAAGGATATATTTTTATACATCAATTCACCAGGTGGATATGTTTCTGCCGGTTTGGGAATTTATGATACAATGAATTATATAAAACCAAGTGTGGCAACCATATGTATGGGGCAAGCGTCAAGTATGGCCGCGGTCTTATTGGCAGGTGGTGCGGCAGGGAAGCGATCAGCACTTCCCAATTCGCGGGTTATGATTCATCAGCCACTTGGTGGAGCAGAAGGTCAGGCTTCTGATATTAAAATTCATGCAGATGAGATCCTCAAGCTGCGTGCAAGATTAACTTCAATTTTAGCGAAGAGTACAAAACAAACTTTGAGAAAAATTGAAAAAGACACTGATCGCAATTTCTTCATGAACGCCGAAGAGGCCAAAAAATATGGAATTATTGATACCTTACTCGTAGCGCGGAAAAAATGAAATCACCCAAGAAAAAACACAACAAGATTGATAAGCAAATAAAAAATAATTCGCAACATAGAACACTGCCCAGACCTACAGAAATAAAAGCATATCTGGACCAGCATGTTGTAGGTCAAGAACAGGCAAAGAAAGTCATGGCTGTGGCGGTCCATAATCATTATAAGCGAATCCTTTTTCAGGATTTGGATGATGGTGTCAAATTAGAAAAAAGCAATATCCTGGTTCTTGGTCCTACAGGTACCGGTAAAACGCTGATTGCCCAGACATTAGCAAATTTTCTTTCTGTTCCATTTGCTATTGCCGATGCCACAGCCCTAACAGAAGCGGGTTACGTAGGGGAGGATGTTGAAAATATTTTGGTGCGCCTTTTACAGGTGGCCAATTATGACATTGCATTAGCTGAGCAGGGTATCGTATATATTGATGAAATTGATAAAGTTGGCAAAAGGGCATCCAGCGCAAGTATAACCCGCGATGTATCAGGTGAAGGCGTGCAACAGGCATTACTAAAAATTTTGGAAGGGACAATCAGCAATGTACCACCTAAGGGTGGACGAAAACATCCCGAACAAAGCCTTATACCAATTGATACAGAAAACATTCTTTTTATTTGCGGAGGGTCATTCGATGGCCTGACCGATATTATTTCCAGACGTGAAGGAAAAGCAGAGATCGGTTTTACCAGAGTTAATAAACAAACTGAAAAAGTATCTGACAAATCTTTAGATCTTCTGCAGCCTGAGGACCTAATTGAATTTGGTTTTATTCCAGAATTAGTAGGACGATTACCTGTCATATCTACCCTGGACACCTTAAATGAAGATGCTTTATATAAGGTGCTAACTGAACCAAAAAATTCTTTGATCAAACAGTACAAGAAACTTTTTCGCATGGAAGGGATTAATCTTGAATTTAGGAAAGCGGCACTGGATGAGATCATTGTTCAAGCAATGGAACGTAAGGCAGGAGCCAGGGCATTACGCGCTGTCATGGAAGAAGCAATGATGGACATTATGTATCAAATCCCTGATATGGATTTTGTAGATAAAATAATTATTACTAAAAAAGTGATTATTGATGGAGCGAAACCGTTGTATCGCTACCGGAGAAAATCTGCCTAGCTAATTAAATATCGATCAAATATAGTTCCAGGCTAATGTAATGAAGAAATTCTATTTTATTATTTATGGCCTAGTAGTAATAACAACATTAAATGCCCAGTCAGACCGTGTATCTGGCAAAATCAGAGGGCGCGTAGTTGACAGTACTTCAAAAGATCCCCTAGCAGGAGCAAATGTGCTTGTTTTACCAGTTGAGAGTGGTCGAGGTACGATGACAAATCAAAATGGTGAATTTGTGTTGCCAAATTTGATGACAGGTAAATATAATGTTAAAGTTTCCTATATGGGTTATGCATCAACGACCATTCAGGATATTGATGTTTCACCTGGTGGTACTAGTGAAATATTATTTTCACTTACTGTTGAAGCAATCGAAGGTCAAGAAGTCAATGTTATAGCTGAGAGTATGGAGAATACTATTGATATAAAAACAGTTGTATCGCAGGTAAAGTATTCTGGTGAACAACTATATAAAATGCCGGTGTCTAATTTTACCGATGTTATAGCAAATGCCGGGGGAGTAGTAAAAACTGAAGCTGGTAGGTCAAGAGGCATCCATATGCGCGGTGGTCGCAGTGGTGAGGTAGCGTTTTATGTTGACGGGATTTTGACCAATGATCCTGTCGATCGTTCACAGGGTGTGCAAATTGATAAAGAAGCAATCGATGTGCTTACTATATCCAAAGGAGGTTTTTCAGCTGAATTTGGCGAGGCAATGTCTGGAATTGTAACAGTTATTACTAAATCGGGGTCGAAGCAAGATATTTCGGGCAATCTAATTATCGAAACAGATCAATTAGCAAGCAATAATTCCAATTACAATAATAATTATGGTAAATACAATTTACAATTTGGTGGGCCCTTTCCAGGACTTAAAAATTATTTGTCATTTTACCTATCAGGATCTTATGTAGGTAGTGACATTACTAGCCCTCGCTCAATAAAATTGCCGCACAGTACTTACACACATCCTATGGGAACTTTCAAGTTGACATTTTCTCCACCACATTCAGGATTAAATGCAGTTGTATCTGCGTCATATGAAGATAAGGCAGCCGAAAACTACAGCCATGGTATTAGTAAAGGAGATTGGTTAAGGGATTATTATAAGACTTTCGAAGGTAGCCGTCGGTTCAGCTTACAGATTCAGAACACGTTGGGTAAAAATACTGCATGGAGATTGATGTTATCTACATTTGAGCATCATACGAACTATGGATCAGGAGAAAATATTTCTTACAAAGATTTTCACTATTTATCCACAAGACTTGATTGGGTGGATTATGCAATGGATAATGGTTGGTATGATCCAAATACTCGCAAATGGAAGGAATTGACTGATAACAATGGGTTACCATTAATATCAGATAATTACTTTGTTATTGATGATTTATCAGGTGGAACAGAAAATAGTCCAATTCAAATGAGTAGTTTGACATTTGAAGAACAGGCATTCTACTATTATTATTACACGCAAGGAAATCAATTCGATTTTACAACTGGTAAATGGAGTTCAGAGGCAGAGAAGGTTATTGCATATAATCAGCGCTGGCATGAAGCAGGTTCTTGGTTTATACCTGCTTATTTAGACCAAGAATCAAATTATTATGATGGAGTCGATACAACAGCATACTTTAAAGAATTTGATGAGGATGAATATGCCAGTTATTTATTTGGCGATGACGATTTTCAAAGGAGCCATGATTTATGGTCATACCTTGGAAATATGCATAACGGTTATTACTATGATAGAGATATATTTAATGTTTTTACTTATGGGCCCGGTCGCCCTCGGAGTCATAAATCTATTAGTTCGCATTCAAGTGTGGAATTTCAAATGAATACCCAATGGACCATCAGAAATGCAGCAAAATTTGGCTTTAAAGCTACAGCAAGTACCATGGATTATCGGGACATACAATTTGCAAATCAAAACCCATATTTTGATTCATATTATTATGAGCCGTTATCTGGGTCTGCTTATGCAGAGAATACTTTCGAAAATAATGACTTTATTCTAATGACAGGATTACGTTGGGATTATTTTGATCCCAATGTACAATCTCTGAAAACAAGTTTATTGGTTGATGAGGGTGTAGTTGCGCGTCAGCCTGCCGATATAAAATTAAAGTTAAGCCCTAGACTGGGTATTAACTTTAATGCTTCGGATAAAACTGCTATTTATACAAACTATGGTTATTTTGTTCAATTTCCTCAATATTCTGAAATGTACCAGAATGTATATGCCGATATATCAAGCGGCCTACCTCTTGTAGGAAATCCAAACATCACCCCTGAGGAGACCATTCAATATCAGTTTGGTCTAGCACATAGGTTTTCGGAGAGTTTAAGCTTAGAGATAGTTTCATTTTTCAAAGATCAAATGAATCTGGCAACAAATCGTACATACCCAGTTTTAATTGATGGTCAGGTTGCTACTGTGACCGTAATGGAAATGGAAGATTATGCCAAAATAAAGGGAATAGAATTCAAATTGAAATTGAACAATTTTAGCAATTTGACTGGTGATATTGATTATACATGGATGTCTGCCAAGGGTACTGGTTCCAGTAATAGAGAGTATTATTACCTTTATATTTTCGATTCGGACCGACCATTGCCGGTCAAAGAATATCCAATGGAATTTGATCTAACCCATTCAGTAAAGTTTAACCTTAATTATTATCTGCCAAAGAAAAACAATAGCAGTTTCACTGGTAAATTTTTCAGTGATTGGAATTTTAATTTTCAGGGTAATTTATCTTCAGGCGCACCGTACACACCTACAGATATTTATGGTAAAGCACAAGAGATCGGTTCAAAAAGAATGCCTGGATATAAATCGTTAGATATGCGGGTAGAAAAATATTTCAACAAATTTAGTGCATATTTTGATATTAGAAATTTGTTCAACTGGATTAATACCACCTATGTATACTCGTACAGCGGAGAGCCTGATACCAATGGTAGGCCTCCTGTTTTCGAAAGGAGTCGCTATACACAATACATAGGAGATACTAATCCTATTACGGGTAATATAATTTCATCAGCAGAAGAGGCTTATGATTCCCATTTGACTTTGTGGAAAAGTTTGTTGAATAATCCGTATAATTATTCATCAGCCAGATATTTCCATTTTGGAATAAACCTCTGGTTTTAATTTAACGTTATTTTCCCTTGATAATTTTTAAGTATACTATCATCGCCTTTTTTGCCACCATCCTGATTGGTAAAGAAATTGTGCATCCAAATAAACAATTACCTATCAGAAAATTGTATAAAACAACCAACTATGATCAGGTACCAGATCCAGTATTGTCTTGGGTTGGCGCTGGGTTTTTTGGTCAATATACTATTAGCAACACGGGCCAGAGTGGCGTTTTTGAACCTCCCCCGGGTTGGGATGGCTACAATGGTGAATTTCCTGTCGGCTATGGTGCATATAACGGTAGAACAGGTGAATTTCCAAATGGCACCAATCAATTCTATACCTGGGGTGCTGGTTTGTGGATCGGGGGGAAATCTGAAAATTTTAATACGCCAGAGGATAGATCAATCACAATTGGCAATAAAACTATTGAAAATGTCCGCGTAGCTACAACAGCATATTATTCTGAAATGAGTTCTATATCAAGGCTCTGGCAGTCAAACCAACTTATCTCTGCAGTTTCTGATGGTAAACTGGAAGAAAATAAGGGAGAATATTTATTTGGTCAAAAAAACAAGGCGGTAGAAGAATATCAGGAAATTTGGTCCTACTTTGAACCACAATCCGGAGATTATTATCATCCAGAATCTGATACTATTTTTCGCCTTGATTTTGAGAATATAAACAACAGTAGAAAAGAATTTTTAGCCACCAGTTCTTTAGGGCTAGATAGTAGCTTGTTATTGCTAGACCCTTTTCGTGAAGATGAGAATGGTAATATTCGAGGAGATATTGTTTCGGATGAAGATACTTATTGCATCTTTGGGGATTACTTGGATGAAAGGGATGGCAAATTTCTCTGGAATAGAGGATACGATACCCGCGGATTGGGGATCAGAGTAGAACAACGTACCTATTCCTGGTCAACTGACGATTATTTATATATCAATTTTATAATTACAAATATGAATGATTTTCCTTTAGACAGTATATATGTTGGTTATTTTATGGATAATGATGTAGGCTATGCAGATGATGATTTAATTGGTTTTGATCGATCATTAAATCTTGGCTATTCCTATGATTCTGATTCGGAAGAATCAGGCTGGATTGCACCAGCTGGTTATCTTGGATCTGTGTTTGTTGAGACACCAGTTGATTCCATAGGCGATCCATCAAAAGGAGTTCCACCTGCGGGAAATCAATTAAATGATTGGCAAATCGGCCTAACTGGTTTCCAGACATGGATTCGCTCCGATTTAGGGCAAAGTGAGGGACATCCTGGCGACGTCGATGATGACGAGATGGACCATATTAAATATTTTCAGTTATCAATGGTTGATAGTTTTGAAGTGTTTGAAGAGCCGCAAGATGTAAGGCAACTGGCAACAAGTGGGCCCGTCATTAGATTAGATCCAGGTAATTCCATCAGCGTAACGGTTGCTCTAGTCGCAGGATCTTCCTTATCTGATTTGAAAAAGAATACGCAATCAGCTATTGATAAATTTAATTCAGGTTATATCGGCGCAGAAGCTCCGCCATCACCAAAACTAAGCGCCCAGCCTGCTCACCAGGCTGTTTATTTATCATGGGATAATTTCCCGGAAACTGTGATTGATCCTTTCACTGGATTAGCTGATTTTGCTGGATATAGGGTATATCGGTCACTCTCAGGCTTGCAGAATGATTGGACTTTACTTGCTGATTATGATGTAATTGGTGATTCATCAGAGTGGTCAGGTATTGTTGAATATTCAAAAGGCACCTCAAATGCAATTTCCGAATTTATTGGACCATTGGGTTCAGGAGATATCAGTTCTAATCCATCTATTGATGCAATAGAGGACCGGTTTGTCGAAGCTGAGTATACGATTGAATTAATGGATTATCAGATTGAGGTGAATGGCGTCACAATTGATACATTGAAAATGGTTATCTATAATGTTAGCAATATGCAGTCTGTACTACCCAATATTGCTGCCATGACTACCGGGGAAGGATTTCGGACTTATATGGTATATGATAGTACGGATATGAAAGCTGGTAATGGGACTCTATCAGATATTGAACTGTATCGTGATGGATATTTTATTTATTTGGATGGTTTTTTTGTGAAAATATCCAATGGTGAATATGAAGATCTTGATCTTGATGGGATAATTAGCGATACAGAAATTGCGCAACAATCTTTGAAACCACAGGATGGGGATATTTTCATTATCAAAACATACGCTTCACAAGAAATTGGTGGGCAAAGCGGTTTATCTTATACGTACTTGGATGAAGGATTAATTGATGGAATGAATTATTTCTATTCAGTGGTATCCTATGACAGAGGTGTACCCATAGCAGATATCCCTCAATTAGAAAGTAGTCTCTATCAAAATGTTATCATGGTCCGTCCTCAGCATATGGCTTTAGAATTAGCCGGTGAACCAAAAATTTCTGATTATATTCATTTTGGTCCATCTACAGGACAGTTTTTAAAAGCAATAACCAGTTATGAAAATTTGACAGGCCATCATTATGGAATACAGTTTTTTCAGGATGATGCTTCAATAACTGATAATGAATCAGCAGATTACGGAATTATTATTGATTCCACATTAGGAGGAATTGGAATTGTTGAGCCGCTGGATAACCTCACTCCTGGTGCAGCATACACTGATACTTTAACTATAGGAGTCAGTGGGTCAATTGAGGATGGCAATATGACTTTACCTTTGGGTGTGATCGTCCCAGGGACGTTTAACTTGACTTTGGATAACCTTGTATTAACTGATCAAGGTAATGGTATAATTAAAGGAGTCAATAATGGTGATACTATAATAGCTGTAATCAATTATGGCGATGGAATTATTAACTTAAATGCGGAAATGACTGTAGGGTTGACGGGTGCAAATCTATCAGCACAGTATAGTTATAATCCGTTGATACTCAAATCGCTAAATACTAATAGTTATTCAGGAAAATTAATTCCTGAAACAGTATACGGCATTGGATCTACAAGTATATTAAACGACGAAATTATTATGCAAGACCATGGGTTTATTTTTATGGTCACAAATCCTGTCCTCAGCATTGACTCAGTATACTGGAGTTTGGGTACAAATGTAAGTGACGTTTTCAAGTTTGATATGCGGTCAACTTCACTTGACCCTTATGATTATTACATAACTTTTTATGATCAATCGGATTCAAGCGTGGCTGATACATCTGCAATCGGACATTTTCGTTATGGAAATGGAGATGATTCGTTTTTATCTCAGCGGACACCGATTAGTATTTACAACATGACTTTGGGTAAAAAAGTTTGGAGCTACAACATACGCCGTGCTCAAGAAAAAAAATATTTGTGGTGGATACTGGATGAAGATGCAGGTGCCAATACCAAAAATGAGTTTCGGGCTCTTACGAAGCAAGCACAGGATGATATTGCTTTGAATCCCACGAGTTTCGAAGTGACCTTTTTACCATTTGATGAGAATATTGTAGGTGGCGATGCTCTGGCTTATCCTGATGGTCCTGATACAGAAACCCCGGATACATTATTTATAAATACGTCTAGACCTCTAACTATAAATGATGAGTTCAGGTTTTATACTGTTAATATGCTTGATACCTTGAGTCGCGCCTCAATGAGTGAAGTGAAAGTTGTGCCCAATCCCTATATTGTTAGAGCGTTATGGGATCAGAATCGGTTTACTCAGCATATTGATTTCCGTCATTTGCCAGCATCGTGTAGCATCAGAATTTTTAATGTTGCGGGTGAGTGGATTGCTACACTGATAAAAGATGGAATCGTAGGGAATAATGAGGTCTATGATGAGGAAGGTTCTATATCCTGGGATTTGAGAAATTATGAGGGATTGAAAGTAGCCAGTGGTTTATACCTGTATCAACTTGAAGGTGAATTACTTGGTAAAACTGTCTATAAGGAAGGGAAAATCGCAATTGTATTAGGTCCTTAGTTATGATGATATCTTTACATAAAATAATTGTTGTTGGGTTGTTAATAAGTCATATAATTATAGCAGGACAGGGTAGCGCTGGAGCAAAATTCCTACAAATCAATCCAACGACAAGAGGCTCTGCAAATGCGGGCACCTTGGTTGCCAGACCAGGACTTGTTGATGCACTAAGTTATAATCCAGCGACAGCGGCAACCATTACAGGATCTAATTATGTTATCCACCATTCGAATTATTTTGTGGGTATGAGTTTCGACTACATGTCTTTTACATATAATGAGCCCTCTATTGGGACATTCTCAATGGGATTACTGGGGCTTCTATCAGGAGATATTGAAGAGACTACTGAGCTTCAACCCCTTGGGACTGGTAGAACATTTACTGCCAATGATTTTGCCGGTTTTCTATCGTTTGCACGAAGTATCACTGATAAGTTTAGCGGAGGAGGTACAATCAAATATGTGATGCAGAACATAGACAAATTATCAGCAAGTGGTATAGCTTTCGATATGGGAGCAATTTATAAATTGGGATTGTTCTATGATCTGACGATCGGTTTTTCTATTAAGAATTTTGGCGGTGACATGAATTACAAGGGAGAAAACCTCCAGGAATCAATCCAGTTAAGTGACAATATATTCGAAGAAGAGGATGTAAGAATTGAAGTAGTTTCTGAAAATTATTCACTTCCGATCAGTTTTGACTTGGGTTCATCAATATCAATACCTGTTCGATCAAAGGACAAGTTAATCAGCAGCTTGGCAGTGCATAATATTGCTGACCAAGCTGAATTTTTCTCAATTGGATTGGAATACAATCTTGGGGAATTAATGTATTTTGTTTTGGGTCATGGTAATTTAAATGGCATGTTTAATAATAATGCCACAGAATTGGAATTAAATGGTAATATGCGTGGTTTCACAGGAGGATTTGGGATCAATCTTCGCCCGGTATTTAACACAAGAAGCTGGCTTTCTTATTCATTCGAGGACCACAAGTATTTTGCACCCATTCATTCCTTTGAAATAACGATAGCTTTTTAATAAATAAAAAAATAAAACAAGGTGATAGTAACTATGTATAAAAAAATAATTAGACTGTTTTTAATCATGATCGTAATAAATACGGCATGGGTAATGGGTAAAGAAGGTAGTCGATTATCAGGTGATGAAAGATCTATCATTGATAGAGCTGAAATCACAACCTGTAATTGTGGGATGACTCATCGTCTTGGTGTTCATGTGGGACGGGATGGAGAAAGAACGATTACGGATACAATATCCTATTATACGGATCCTTCATATGTTGAAGATTACAGTGATTTTATGTCTGGGTATCAATCCACTGGCGATGACTCTGTTGTAACTAGAATTCATCTATTAACAGCTGGAGTTATTAATCAATTTCATGTCATGACAAGAAATCTTAATCCTGATGGTGTTGTTGTAGATGATTACGCTCCAGTGGATACCTGGGTATATGGTCCAGCATATCAACAGGACGATGAAGGACTTTGGCATGCCCAGTATCCTAGTATGGGAAATACATATGATGGAGCAATGGAAAGTTCTCTCCAACTCTTGATGCCCTATACCATCCCCACCGTGTTTTCAAATAGTGATCCAGAAAATCATTTTAATGCTCAGGGTGAATGGGATCCCTGGGCTGCAACATCAGGGGGTTGGAATGTATTTGATTTTCCAACCTGGACCCTAGATGGATTGGGTATTAATGTTGTTTCGGACTCACTTGGGGTTCCCGATGAAATGCTCTATGTTTATGTTGGCTATAATATGGTGTCAACGGATGTAGGTGGATCAGTTGTAGAAAATATAGCTACGATTTGGCAGGATGGAACGCCTGACCCAACTGATAATTGGTCATGCAGGTCTACGATTCATTCAATTTCTCCTGAAGGTGGTTCTTGGTATGGCATTTGGAATGGTGAATTTCCTTATCATCATTTAACCCAAGCTGTTGTACAATATGAAGCAGTACCACCCTTTGTCGAACAATTACCAAATTTCAGCGATACCTGGGCAGAGGAAAAAGAAGTTTGGGCTGATGTAATAGATCTTGATGGTGATGCTTTCGCCTGTACCCTGAATGTTACTATCGCACCAGAAGGTGGAAATCCTTACGATCAAGAAATTGCGATGATGCAGGACTCGGAAGTAGAAGGAAGGTACATCGCAAATGTAACAATGGCAGTTGGCGATACGGTGAACTTTTATATTCGAGCAACTGACGTAACTGGTAGATCTAGTACAAGCAGTTGGCGTTCTTTCGTCCGGGTTTCAGCTCCAACTCCATCACAACATGTCCTTGTATTACAAGATGGTACGAGAGATAGCCTTGGCGGTACTTGGGGTTCAATTTATACATCTGGTACAGGATTAAACCCATTGTTTGGTTCAACCGGTTACTATGTTTGGAATGTAAATGATCATAGTGGCGTTGATTATGATGTAATTAACCATCCAAATTTTGATTTAATTGTCAAGCACGGATGGGCAGGTGGCGCTATGCCGTCAACTGGCGAAGACATCTATGGTTTTGGTGATTTTCTTAATAGAGGTGGGCGTTTACTGTATTCTGACATGGATTATTTCTGGAAAACTGATCTTGGCGATGAAGGTAGTTTTTCTGAAGGTGACTTCGCGTATGATTATCTTGGGCTTTCCTACTACTGGAATGATCCTGATAATGATGGTGATGGAACTAATGGTGGCAGTGGAGATCTTAACCATTTTGGCATTGATAACGATCCTATAACAAGTCCATGGGAAAATTCTGCTTATGGACCACTTGATTATGAACTGGTAGGTTGGACAAATTGGGGTGATTTTATGACCGTAGAACTTGCCGATCATGTTTTTATTGGAGATCAATCATACAACAAAACAGGCTCTCGTTATAATGGGCTTGGTTTTGATGCACCATTCAAAACCGTATATTTTTCATTTCCCATTGAAGCAGCAGAGGATTTCACTACGCTTTTATCCAATTCAGTGGATTGGTTAATGGGTTATGGCGGCCCAACAGGGACCATTGCTCAAGCAACCCCTCAGGATGGTGAAACAGTTGATTTGAGTGCAACGGGTCAACTTACATTTATATTTGGTGGAAGTGTATCTGATCCTGATGGTGACTTAATTGGTTATAAAATTGTCCTAGAAGGTGACTTAGCTGATCTCGAGATTCCAGCTAGTGACGGTGTATCAGCCAGTGTTTCCGCTGCAGATGTAACTGCAATGATTGGTGAGAATCAATCACTTACTGGAACATGGAAGGTAGTTGCTTCCGATGGCCTAGAATCAATTGAATCTGGCACGCGCACCCTTACTGTGATAACAGGTACTTTATCTTCAAAAGAGGATGTATTTCCGAAACAATTTACGCTGATGGGTAACTATCCTAATCCGTTCAATCCAGATACGAAAATTCGTATAGAAATACCAATAAGTACGAATGTAACTATTATTATCAGTGATATTCTTGGTAGAGAAATTTCCCGATTAGGAAATAAGGTTTATTCTCCGGGATTACATAGCTTTGGATGGGATGGAAAAAATTATTCTGGAAATAATGTACCATCCGGCGTTTACCTTTATGAAGTTGTTGCTACAGATGTTAGTACGGGAAATCCGTTCTTCCGTGCAACAGATAAAATGATCTTGATGAAATAGTTAGTTTCTTTCCTAATATATGTACGTATTGAGTGATTATTGAGATTGTAACGTACTATATAATATGAAGATCTACTTAGCATAGTTGAATTGTCAATAATGAAAAAGCCAGGTATAGTTTTTTTTGCTTTATTTTATGTGAATATTTTATTCGCGGTTAATAACCCTTTGGTTTTAATTAATCATGATCTGCAGGATGGGTTGATAAATCCTGCAGAAGCAGTAGAATTAAAAGCCAGGGTTTTATTAATTCCAGAATCGTTACCTGATCGTTACAAGTTTGCTAAACCAGATCACATCCGTTGTGGCCTTGGCATTATTGATGAAGCGGAGAATAATTATGATAAATTACCTGCAGATTTACAAATAGAACTAGATAATATGCAGGATGATATAGACATCCAGTCTAGTAATAGACTAACCTATTTTACACCCGAAGGTAATGTGCAGATTAATTACCAAATGACAGGTACTGATGGATTGACAGGGGGTAATGCGCAGGACAATGATAATAGTGGACATCCTGATTATGTTGAAAATATGGGACAATATATTGAGGATGCTCTGGCCGTGTTCATTAATGCAGGATGGATTAATCCCCTAACGTGCACCAGCAATACAATGTTTTTGGTAACAATCGAATATCAGGAGGGTACTTATGGTTATGTTCCGGGCAGCAGTTACCACAGAATTTACATGCACAAAGGTCTCAATGATAATCAGAATAAGCTTACAACTTCCCATGAACTCCATCATCTAGTACAGCATGTCTATACAAGCTGTGATGGAGATCCAGGTCCAAGCGGTAGCTGGTATAGAGAATGCACTTCCATGTGGGCTGAAGAAGTTATTTATGATGAGTTAAATGGATATAATGGTTATGATCAGGATTTTCAGAATGAACCCTACCGTAGTTTAGATTATTTTGAGTCTGGTGGTTTATACCAATATGGATCTGTATTGTGGAATCTTTATATACATGAAAATTTTGGCGATAGTGCCGTGAAAAATATTTGGGAAACACCAATAAGTGGCACCATATCTGCTCAAAATAATTATTTCACAAACAATGGCTCTAATTTTACAGATGAGTTTAACAAATTTTCTGCTTGGTGTTATTTCACAGGATACCGATCAAATGGCACGTATTACGAGGGAGAATTTGAAGAAGCCAGTAATATAAGTGCAGCAGCAATCACACGCTCTGCAACCGGCGCATTAGTCAATTATACACCGCCAACAAACAAACTTCCAGACCATCTAGGGGTAAATTACGTTAAGCTAAATAGGGGATCGAATTCTGCTGATAATTTATTAATACAGTTTGATGGTGATGGAAACTATAACTGGAATTTAAAAGTGTTTACACACCAGGGTAGTTTTGATGATGGTTTTGAAATTCCAGTAGATCTAAATGGTGATGGATTTACCGTTTTAAATAATTGGTCATCTTATACTGCTGCCACTGTTAATCCAATAATAACCAGTACAACGGGTAGTAATGCCAACTATATTTTGAGTTTAATATCAATCAATAATCTACTAATGTTGAATGATATAGAATTTTCTGTCTCAGGTGAAAACTCTTACCCCGATCCGGGTGAAACTATATCAGTAATTATAACTATCGCAAATTATGGTAACACGCTTTCATCAGTCACAGGGCAGATAGAGTCAAATAATTCAGGTATTACAATCACAGATGGAGCTACTACATTTGGAGAGATTGGTACGAATCAGGAATTAACCAATGCTGATGATCCATTTATAATTGATATTAGTGATGATGCAGAGGCTGGCCCTGCAGTATTTGATATAACACTTTCTTTTGGTGGCTCTGAAAGCGTTACTGAAGAATGGGAAGTTAATATTGGGATACCAACTATCCTCCTGGTTGATGATGATAATGGAGACAATACAGAATTAGGATTTATTGCCGCGATTGATTCTTTGAATGAGAGCTATGAAGTTCTTGATAGAACATCCACAAGTTTGAATGAATTGGGATTAGGAACAAGAGATATAGTAATATGGAACACTGGCTCTGCAGATGGCAATGGACTATCCGCCGTGGAAAAAACAGCGATAATGGCATATTTAGATGGTGGAAAAAATCTTTTCCTTACAGGGAATCATCTTGGCGAAGAACTTGATGATTCAGATTTATTTAATGATTACCTTGAAATGCGCTATGCTGGTTTTCGTTCTGGTGGCATATTAAGGGGTGTTGAAGGTGACCCGATTGGTGTGGACTCAGACAATAACATATTTTTATCATTAGGTAGTATCGGAATTGATTCACTTGCAACTTACGGTGATCCTCGATCGAGCCTTGTTTTTTATTTTAACGGTGATGAAGAGCATGGAGCAGTGTTACGTTATTCATCACCAGAATATAGAGTGATATTTTCCGCTTTTAATATTGCTGCAGTTTCCCCCCCCAATGAGTCATTTTTAAACAAAAAAGATTATGTATACAAGGTACTAGAATATTTAACCTCTGATGTACAATTCCCTGATGCTCCAACGTTATCTTCACCTGCAACGGGTTATAAAGATACATTGATATCTTCTGACCAAAATCTAGATTTTTCCTGGAGTAGCGTAGGTCTCGATGCAGAGTATACATTTTTTATACTGGATGATCCTGAATTAATGCGTCCGCTTTTTGCGCAGAATACAAATAGTGAGATGGTCATCCAATTAACATATGATACCCTCTTATCCCTTTTTGGGTATGTACAGGATAAGGAAATATACTGGGGTGTTTATAATACAATTAATGGTGAAGTGTCAATAAGTGGACTTAATTCTCTAGAGCTAACCCTGGCTACCCAATTAACTATTAATGAAAATATTGATATTCCAAATACATTTCATTTTTCGAATGCTTATCCTAATCCATTTAATCCCCGGACAGAGTTTACAGTATCTATTCCGGAGAAGAGTCATGTAGTGGTAAATATTTATGATATACTGGGCAGGCAGGTGGCCTTACTAGCGAAAGGTGATTATAGTGCAGGCCGATACAGAATGGGGTGGGATGGTATAATGGACATGAACGCTGCAGCGCCAAGTGGTGTATATTTACTGGTTGTACAGGCGGGGAATCATGTATTTAAACATAAAATGATTATGATGAAATAAAGAATTGTTGGATTTTGAATCAATCATGAATAGCTTACATTCCAAGGCGTTCTTTTGGAGCAGAACTATGGGAAAAAATATAACCTTACGGCTAATAATAATCTTATCCTTTACAGTCAACGCTTATGGGTTGGACTGTCCGTCTGATTCTGCATATCACACAGACTTAAGAACATTGTTACCCAATGGATCCCCTAATCCTACGTTAGGTCAGGAAATTGCCACTGGTCTATGCGGCTGCATTGGTTTTGCTTCTGAGCTTTCAGGTATTGAAGAAGATTCCAGTCTTACGCTTACATTAATGTTGGTAGATAATGAATCAATTCGCGGTGCCCAAATAGATATCTATCATGATGCTGGATCAGCCCTTAGTTTTGACCAAGGAGGTGAAGTCATAAAGGGCGATAAACTAATGGACTTAGATGATCCAACTACTCCTAATGTCATTGAGACGATGACATTATTAGCAAATGAATTGGATAATTTTATTCGTGTTATGGCTTATAGTACGTCACGGGCTCATACAGCTGGTGATAGTGCCGAAGGTTCTATTTTCCACATTACTTTTAAAGCTACTGATGGATTAGCCTCATTACCAGCCACGATATCCTTTGGATTAGGCGCTTTAGATCTCCCTGGAACATCAATGGATCCAGAAATACTTAATGTTGCTTGTAGTTATCCAGATACATCGGAGATGGTTTCGTTCAGCACAACCAATCTAGGTGTAATTGCACAGGATGGGATACCGGTTCAATATAATTTAT
>Ga0208765_1000930_pt1 | contig 18624 bp, 16 predicted proteins | sample ETNtaG_2_FD_185783 | JGI IMG/M metagenome (GOLD analysis project Ga0208765, IMG submission 185783) | Marine microbial and viral communities from oxygen minimum zone, Eastern Pacific Ocean - ETNP201406SV203 (SPAdes) (version 2) | ecosystem: Environmental > Aquatic > Marine > Oceanic ...
GGATTATCAATCATTTTTCCTGGTAGCCTAGATTGATATTCTCCTCCTTTGGTGAAAAAACTGCCTACAATAATGTATAGTATCATTAGTACCCATCCAGAACAGTATATAACTAAGCTCGTTACAAATATATCTTTTTTAGCAATTTCTTTTAGTTTTTCCATTATTTCAAATCCTCCTTTTAATTAATAGTTTATTAATCCTACCAAAATCTACCCATCATTCTAAAAACAAAAAAACCTATGAAATTCAGTAAATAAGCCATGCTTCCTATTATAAATTATTTCTAATTTGGATGCTCACTTCAAACACAAAAAGGTCAAAGATAATGCAAAATATCCAGGTAATTGGATGACCGATGACAAACGAAAAAAAATTGAGTTGTGCTTTGATAGTGTGGAAAAGATAGTCAGTCTCAAGTCCGCATTAACCCGGGCTGTTTCAAATATCTCCGTTAACCTTGAAACCGCCATTGAGCGGTTAGAAATGAATCAATTCTTTCTTGAAGGTGAACCGCTTGCTGATTTCAAACTGAAAGAAGGGTTGATGAAACTGGATAACAAGGATATAGAGTACATCCAGAGACAGTACACAGATTCTCTGTGGGAGACCATGCAGATACTGCTACCGCACTACAGGACAACTAAAGAGTAGAAGTCGATCATTATGAAAATAAAAAAGGGGCAATGAATTTTGCCCCTTTTTTATTAATGCTCTTTACAAAACCTATAATTTCTTATTTCTGTAGCTTTACCAGATCATTTAATAGTCTATTCCACCCTTTATTTTCAAGCATTGAATTCATTTTAATAAATCCTTTTCCATAGTCTGGGTCATCACTCTCGTACATTGAATCCAGGAGGTATTTTGATAGGATAGAGCTGTCCTGCTTATAGATCATTTGGGAACCAAGATTGCAGAATCCTTCCCTCAGATCTGATCTCAGATCGTATTCATTCTGGAACAGGTAAACGTGTAAAAATTCATGGGCAAGGACAGCCCTGAAAGCAAGCTCATGAAGATTGGATAATACATAGATATGAAACTCTTCTGTTATTTTCTTTCCGTTCAATGTTTTTACATTGTAATGGGTATAGCCCCTGACGTTTCCCAGCCTTATGGTCGAAATATGTTCTAGCTCATCCATGCTGTTCACTAAAGAGATGGGGATATCTAAGGGAATTTCATCTATCTCGATACTGCTTAAAACACGTTTAACATCTTTAGCCATATCATTTATCTGGTTCTGGTTCTTTACAATCTTTGGGTAGCACAGGCTGCAAATATTTCTTTTTTTATTTATGGTGTATCCACCCTGCGTAATCCTTTCACATATTAGGCGGTTGCAGTTATCACAGCTGGGAAACTCTTTATTATGCTCTTGATGATACATATTGCCCCAGTAATCCTTATTGTACCTGCCTTCTATGGGGCTTAAACAGGCGTCACATTTATCTAATATATTATTGTAGTAACAGGCCTTATGATATTTCTTATCATCTTCAATATTGTAAGCATCTGAAATGGTGTTCCCACAATGGTCGCACCTTATTTGTACATGCTTTTCATAGCAATCAGCATGGTAGCTCTTGTCATCATAGATACTATACTGACCGTCAATCTTTTTCTTACAGTGATCACACCGCACCTGGACATGTTCCTGGTAACAGATTTGATGGTAGGATTTATTTTCAAAAATCATATATCGACCATCTAATTTTTTATTACAATAGCTGCACGTGGTTTGGCCTGGATACGCCAGGGCAACGGCAATAATCAACAACACTATTGTTTTTGTTAAACGATTAATCATGTCATAAATCTACCACAATCATCCATAAACAATATGTTGGATAAAACTACCTATGATACTATTTGCTTTAATCCCATAAAAAATATAGGTCAACCCTTTTTCATATTAATCTCAATCTAAAACGCTCTAACTTCCCTTCCCTAAATTCATGATCTATGAAAAAATTAATTCTTATAACTTTATGTCTTATTCTTATATGGAACTGCGACGGTAAAACCATGGCCAAAGAAACAAAACACCAGAACCGGCTCGCGGACTCCCAGAGCCCCTATCTATTGCAGCATGCATCCAATCCCGTAGACTGGTACCCCTGGGGGGATGAAGCGTTTGAAAAGGCCAAAGAAGAAAATAAACCGATCTTTCTTTCTATCGGTTATTCAACCTGCCACTGGTGCCACGTCATGGAGCACGAGTCTTTTGAAGATTCCACTGTGGCTGCCCAGATGAATGAATATTTTGTTAGCATCAAGGTGGACCGGGAAGAGATGCCGGAAGTGGATCATCTGTATATGTCTGTCTGCCAGGCCATGACAGGACGGGGCGGCTGGCCCCTTACGATTGTCATGACGCCAGACAAAGAGCCCTTCTTTGCAGGAACCTATTTCCCCAAACAGGGCCGTGGACAGCGTCCGGGAATGCTCCAGATAGTTCCCAGCCTTGCCAACGCCTGGAGCTTGAAGCAGACTGAGATTCAAGGATCCATTAATAAGATTAAGGATTACCTGGTACAGATCAATACCAGTGTACCGGGAGATGAATGGGACGAGACCATGATTAAGGAAGCCTACACCCAGTACGCCAGCAGGTTTGATCCTGACTACGGCGGCTTTGGCAAGGCACCCAAGTTTCCTTCACCCCATAACCTGATCCTGTTGCTGCGCTACAGCAAACTCTATGATGACCCAACAGCCCTTAAGATGGTAGAGACAACGCTTCACTATATGAGATTGGGCGGAGTTTTTGACCATATCGGGCTGGGCTTTCACCGTTATTCCACAGATAAGCGCTGGTTTTTACCCCACTTTGAAAAGATGCTCTACGACCAGGCCATGATCTCTATGGCTTACCTAGAAGCCTATCAGCTGACCGGGAAAGAAAAATATGCCCAGGTGGCCCGGGAAATTTTCACCTATGTCTTACGGGATATGACCCATAAGGATGGGGGATTCTATTCTGCGGAAGACGCGGACAGTGAAGGTGAAGAAGGTGTCTTTTACATCTGGACTAAAGAAGAATTGATTGAGATACTGGGTCCGGAAGATGGAACAAGAATGGCTAAGATCTTTGGCTTTTCCGATGGTGGAAATTTCCGGGATGAAGCTACGGGTAAGAGCACGGGCAACAATATTCCTCATCTTCCAAGGGACAAAAATGAACTGGCAAAAAAGTCGGGCATGTCTCTGGATGAGTTTGATGGGTTTGTAGAAATTTCCAGGCAGCAGTTATTTGATGTCCGAGAGAAACGGATACATCCATTAAAAGATGACAAGATCCTTACGGACTGGAACGGGCTTATGATCGCTGCCCTGTCCCTTGGCGGCCAGGTCCTTAATGAGCCAGACTATATAACCGCAGCAGAGCGGGCAGCTGGATTTGTAGAAAAAAATCTGCGCGATAAAAAAGGGCGCCTAATGAAGCGCTACCGCTTAGGTAAAGCGGGTCTGTCACCCCACCTTGACGATTATTCGTTTATGGTCTGGGGTCTGTTGAACCTTTACGAAGCCACCTTTGACACAGAGTATTTAGCCAGGGCTATCGAATTCACAGACATAATGAACAAAGATTTCTCTGATGAAAATGGCGGATTTTTTATTGGCAGCAAGGATGCAGAAAAGCTCATGGTCCGGGCCAAGGACAGCTACGATGGTGCCATCCCATCCGGGAACTCGGTAGCGGTTATGAACCTGTTCCGTTTGAGCAAGATCACCGGTAGCACCCAATGGGTCGATCTGGCAGATAAGGCACTGAAGGCATTTACAAAGCAGGCCAAGACATCTCCCACAGGCTTTGCCCACATGCTCACTGGATTCATGTTTGACCTGAAAGATCCTAAGGAACTGGTCATCGTTGCAGATGGAAAGACAGCGAAGGCTCAGGATCTGATCCAGCAGATCCGGGAAAATTACTCACCCAATAAGGTTGTTCTTTTCAAGGATATATCCGATCCGGATCCCCTAGTGGAAATAGCTTCATGGACCAAGGCTCACTCTATGATGGATGGTAAGCCAACCTTTTATGTTTGCGAGAATTTTGCCTGCAAACGGCCCACAACAAATATTAAAACGGTTTTAACTTATCTGAATGAGTAAACCATTCTCCAAACAACTGGGCTCCACCCTGGCCCACCTGCAGGACCTTTTTGATACTGTTTTTCAGGGATTATTGAGATCAGCAGACAAAAAAAGAAGAAATAAGGTCATGTCTAATATCAAGGATGCTGGGGATGCCTATTACGAAACCTACTCAGACATAAAAAAGGGAAAAGAATAAGTATGAAGAAGCTCGCCCTCCACTGGCAAATCATTATTGGCCTTGTACTGGGTCTTGTCTATGGGATGATAGCTGCCCAATCCGGCTGGGGCTCGTTCACTACCGACTGGATCGCTCCCTTTGGTACCATATTTATTAACCTGCTGAAACTGATTGCCATGCCCCTGGTCCTGGCATCATTGATCACAGGCGTAGCATCCCTTTCAGACCTTAAAAAATTGAGCCGCATTGGCGGAAAGACCATAGGTATTTATGTGGGTACCACCGCCGTAGCCGTTACAATCGGTCTTATCTCAGTGAATATGCTTAAGCCTGGTGATAAGGTACCGGTTGAAATGAAAGAAAAGCTCCAGCTTACCTATAAAAAGGATGCAGAAAAAAAAGCAGGAACAGTGCAGGATGTAAAGGACCGGGGTCCCCTCCAGCCCATTGTGGATATGGTGCCCAGCAATTTCCTGAATTCTGCTTCCAGCAACCGCAATATGCTCCAGGTTGTTTTTGTGGCAATTTTCATAGGCATCGGACTGATCCAGATCCCCAGTGATAAGGGAAAACCGGTTAAGGATCTCTTCAAAAGTTTGACTGACGTGGTGATCAAGCTGGTGGATATCATCATGCTAATGGCACCGGTAGGCGTTTTTGCCCTGATAGCACAGACGATCAATAAAGTGGCTGGTGATAATCCATCACAGGTCATCGAACTGCTGGGAGCACTGGGATACTATATGATTGCTGTGATCCTGGGTTTGATCACTCATGCGGCCATTACCTACGCTGGGCTCATGAAATTCATGACAAACATGCCCCTGAATACTTTTTATAAAGGACTGGCACCCGCTCAGTTGCTGGCATTTTCTACCAGTTCCAGCGGAGCCACATTGCCCGTTACCATGGAGCGCTGTGAAGAAGAACTGGGCGTCAGTGAAGAAGTATCTTCATTTGTACTGCCCCTGGGCGCAACCATCAACATGGATGGCACCGCTCTCTACCAGGCCGTAGCAACCGTGTTTATTGCACAGGCCCTGAATATACCACTGGACATTGGAGCCCAGCTCACTATCGTGCTAACGGCTGTTCTGGCGTCTATTGGAACAGCAGCAGTTCCCGGAGCGGGGATTGTTATGCTGGTCATCATCCTGGAAGCCGTAGGCGTTCCCAGTGCCGGGATCGCATTGATTCTTGGCGTGGACAGGATCCTGGACATGATGCGGACCACAGTTAACGTGACCGGGGATGCCACCGTAGCCGTGATTATCGCTGGGTCTGAAGACCAGCTCACTATTCCAACGAAATAGTTTCTTTCACCAGAATTTCTGGATAATTTTAATAAGATTTTTGAAAGTTTAACGGGTAGGTTTTGAATTTTTTGGATCTATGCTCAATAAATGGGTGCTGTACTTCAGGTTCAAAAAACAGGCCTTTTCGCTCTTGGCGGATCAAGGAAGTTTGCTGTATTTGAGAGGCTCCCTTCATTCAATAAACAAAGAATGATCCCAAAAAAACAATCTACCCGTTCTTTTAATTGACCCCTGCCAGGATCTGACTGATCCTGGAGCGACTCCCCCTTATTTTCAGCTTTACGCCATCCTCTTCATACGCCCGTTCCAGCACTTGTACGCCTTCCTGGGCCTGGGCAATTGTTTTTCCCTGCTCATAGGGAAATTCCAGGTCCACGGTCTGGTAATTCTCTTCCATTTTATCAAGGATCCCGGATTTCAATTCTGATAATCTTAGGTGACGGTGAGCAGAGATGGTGACGGATCCGGGAAAAGCCCGCTGCAGTTTTTCAATCATATTCCCGTCAGAGATAAGGTCAACTTTATTTAATACATGAAGAGCAGGGATACCATCAGCTCCCAATTCCTTTAACACGTCTTCAATGGTCTTCACATGTTCCTTGACCTGGGGTGATGACATATCCAGAACCATCAGGATCAGGTCTGCTTCCAACACTTCCTTTAAAGTACTTTTGAATGAAGCCACCAGGTTATGGGGCAGTTTCCGGATAAAGCCCACCGTATCACTGAGCAGGATTGGATGGGACGGATCAAGGTTCAGCTGGCGGACAGTTGTATCCAGCGTTGCAAATAACTGGTCCTGGATAAATACATCCGAACCGGTCAATGCTTTGAACAGTGTGGATTTTCCCGCGTTGGTATATCCCACCAGGGACACCCGAAATTCAGATGTACGGCGCAGGCTCTGGGTCTGCCGCTCTTTTTCGATTCGGGAAAGATCCTTTTTTAACCGTGTGATCCGGGTCCGAACCAGACGGCGATCCACTTCGATCTGGGTCTCGCCCATCCCTGCGCGGGTCCCGATCCCGCCCATTTGCCGTTCCAGGTGGGTCCACTGCCGGGTGAGTCGGGGCAATAAATATTCCAGGTAAGCCAGGTCCACCTGGGTTGTGGCTTCTTTAGTGCGAGCATGTTTTTGGAAAATATCCAGGATCAGCCCGCTGCGGTCCAGTACTTTTGTATGTTCCGACTGCTTGTGGTAATTCTTGATCTGGGCGGGGCTCAATTCATCGTCAAACAGGATGAGCGTAACACCGAGTTCCGTGGCCTGGTTGATCACCTGTTTGGCCTTACCTTTACCGATAAAGGTTGCCGGGTTGATTTTGGATACTGCCTGGGTGACCCGCCCCATGACTTGTGCACCAGCTGTGTTCGCCAGGAGCTCCAATTCATCAAGATGCTCATGGATCACTGCTGCGGTCATTCCAGGTTGAATGACCCCTACCAATAGCGCTTTTTCCTGCTCGACCGCTTTGCGCTCGATCATCCGTCCTCTGGTTTCATTTTCATCGGTTCAGGCCTGCCAATAATTGTTTCTGCCAACAGGAAGATCATGGCCGCAAGCAGGAATAGCTTCCAGAGTGATTTACCCTGCCGGGTCTCTGAAAAAACAGCAGCAAACTTATCCTGGATTGTAAGCCAGCGGGTCTGATTTTGGGGCAGGATAGATTCAATATCCTTTTGCCCAATACGGGGCTGGATATACTCCTGGTAATGAAGCCGCGTTGGAAAGGATGTAAAAAACTCCCCATTCGAATACACCTGGTAAATACCCAGTTCATCCGTAACCGAAATAGTGATCCCTTCCCGGTCATACTCCGGCACAATCATTTCTGTCTTCCCTGATGGCGATACCACTTCCCACTTATTCCTGAGCTTACTTTCTTCCACTGCGATCCATTTGGGTTCATTGATCAAAACCGCTGACGTATTGATCTCATCCGTACCGGTCAGAACCATCAACCGGTACATTAGTGGCACAACCATGCCCCGGACCGGAAGATCATTCCAGCGTAGATCCAGCAGTGTGGAAAAGTAGAAAACCGTTCCGCTCCCTTTTGAAAATTCCAGCAACAATGGGTCACCGTTATTCACTCTCCAGTGCGTTTCATGGTTTGATTCCAGGCTGGTTTTAACATAGGTGAAGATCTCAGGGAGTTCTTTTTCTAGGTTTCTGACCTGGATATTCTGCAGCAGGTCTGAATGCTCGCCAGCAATCTGAGTGGAAAAAAATCCCTGACCCGCATTAACCAGGGTTTCCGGGTTTGGAAAGCCTGTTTTCTTGAAAAGGTCCGGGTGAAATTCCCTACCATCCGAATCTCCCTGGAACCAGACAACTCCACCGCCTTCCTTAAGAAATTTGTTTAAATCTTTCACCCCGTCTTCCGTCAATCCCTGTGGATTGTGGATAACGGCTACATCTATATCATCCAAAAACAGGCGGTTCAGACCAGGCTGGATCCTGGATTCAATAATTAAAAATTGATTTTCCGGGTCAATGGCCCTCAGGATCATCTCCAAGATAGTTATATCTTCAGCAGTGGCTCCAATAATTCCGCATCGGATCTGTGCCATGATCGGCATGGAAACATACCAGGAGTTGTCCAGCTCATAGTCATCTTTGGGTAGAATAACCTTGCCCTGGACAATTCCCACTTCGGCAGGATAGGCCTGGAACAGGAATGCTTTTTCTTTCCCCGGGTCAAACTCTGAAACAACCTGCCCCACCCGCTGATTGTTAAACAGTAGTTCCAGGGGCACATTTGGCTTTTTCAGTGTTCCTACATTCTGGATCCTGGTATCCAGTTTTACCAGCTGGTTCAGGGTCTTGATCCGGTTTATGGATGACACATCCTTGACAGCCAGGTTATCATAAACGATGCCGGGCTGGATAAAATAAAATTTCCAGTCATCCAGGTTCCCTATGCCGGAACTGAATGAAGAATCAGGCACATGCATCAGATCGCTGAAGATCACACATTCTTTAATCGGCTCTATAATTGTTTTATCTCGGAGCAATCCATTTATACTGTGCCAGATGTTATCATAAGACGCAGTAGGTTCAATGGACTTGACGGATGACCTCAGTCCTGGATCATTGGATTGTCCTGTAAAGACCACTTTCGGCGGACAGGTCTGGGCAATGGTGATCTGGGTTTCATCCTTAAATAAGGGCACCAGGGCCATGGTCTCATTTTTTGAACGGTCAAGAAAGGTCTTTTCCCCATCCTTGACGGTCATACTTGCAGAATTATCAATGATCATGACCAACCGGGCTTCCTGCTCTGCGGCCAGCCAGCCAGGCATAAAACCCTGGGTCACGGGCTGGGCCATCATCAAGACCAAGGATGCAAGAGCCAGAATCCTCAACAACAGCAACAGTATTTTCTGGATCTCCATTTTGCGAATGGAGCTGGTTTCCAGTTGCTTGATAAATCGAACTGTGCTGAACTCTACCTTATTGATCCGCAGACGGCTCAATAAATGGATAAGAATGGGTATACTTACAGCACCCAGGAGCCAGAGGACCGATGGGGTCAAAAACGTCATATAAGCCCCTGGCTTGCCAACATCACAGTCCCTGAACAAACAGGGATGGTTAAATTATCATTCAAGGGTATGGGCAGCAGTTCAACACCCATGGCTGCAACTGCACCTAGAAAAATGACTTCCAGGGGCAGCGTTTGGTTGACCAGGTATGCAGCACCAAAGGATGTGGTGATGCCTGCAGCCGTACCGGATAAAGTTTTGTCGCCAATCTTTCCTACTGGATAGAGTTTGCCACCAATGGCAGCAAAGGTATCTCCAACGGTAAGGAATAATAATGCGGGCACAGCCACGGGCATTGCAAATAAGAATACTGTAATGGTTCCGCCAAAAAGAACCCAGGTAGCACCGTTAAACTTCCCACATGTTTCACTGTCCCGGAGCATGATGCCTAACCAGGAACTGAACAGCGCATCAACAAACTTAACTTTGCCCCTGGAAAATTCAATACAGACAGCTGACAGGCTTAATAAACCAAGCAGCAGTACCATAATCTCCCGATCCTGTATAAACCACAGATAGCTCAAGGGAATAACAGATGAACCTATATGTAAAACCTTACGAGCGATCTCATTGGAAGGGATTTTGTTCACTTATCGATCATCTGGTTAAAAATATCCTGCATATCCAGTACACTAACGGTCAGATCAATGGAAGATGGCTTTTCCAAGACAGTTTCGGCAGCAATGGACTGATCCAGGACTGTATAGGGGATCAGGTCTTCATTCTGGCGATAAAATATTTTACCCAGTTTAAATCCAGCCCTTTCCAGGTCGGCCACAGCCTTTTTCTTACTTAATCCAAAAAGATTCGGAGCCTGGTAAAAATTGGGTGGGACACCCAGGCTGATGGTTAAATGAATTCCCATACCTTTTTTGAGCATATCGCCGCCCTTTGGATATTGCCAGGTCACATTCCCGGATGGCACATCTGAGTTGTATTCCTTATAGACCGTGTCCACTTCCAGTCCCGTCTGATCCAAAGCCAGTTCAGCACTTCTCAAGGATCTGCCGATGAGGTCAGGGATGGTAACCATTTTCTCCGGGTGTGCGATTTTAAGCCGTACCGTTCTGCCTTCTTTTACCCGGGTATTAGGCGCAGGATACTGATCCACGATGGTCCCTACTTCATAGGAAGCAGAAAATAAGGTGTCAGATATGATGCTCCTATACCCTTCAGATTTTAAAACTCGCTCTGCATACTCCAGTTTCTTATCCGTAACATTCACCATATAACGGCCCGCTCCCATCCTTACATAGCCAGGCATCAACACTGCGTCAAATAAAAATATCACAGCCAGGGTTAATCCTGAAAAGGTTGCAATATATAAGGCATATTTTTTAATCATGATCGTTTAAGTTTTGCAGCAAACATGCCATCCACTCCATGGATGTGAGGCAGGGTGTAGAGGCAGCCCCTTTCATCCACCCAGTCTCCCGGTATGGTAGATGGTACGTCCTGCACCATAAATTCAGTATTTAACTTAAGGAACTGTTCAACCACGTCCCAATTTTCTTCCGGTTCTATTGAACAGGTTGCATAGACCAATGTTCCACCCGGTTTCAGGAATTGTGATACATGGCAAAGGATCCTGAGCTGCAGGGTCGATAGTTCCAGAATGTCACCGGGCTTGCGCCTCCAACGTATGTCCGGTTTCCTGCACATCACACCGGTTCCAGTACAGGGAGCATCGATCAAGATCCCGTCCGCATCAGGGTATTCATCTTTTACCGCATCTTTAACAGACCAACGAATGTTTTTTAACCCGTGCCTGTTGAAGTCCTTTCTGCCGCGGTTTACCCTTTCAGTGGACAGATCAGATGCCAAGACCTGTCCTTCTTCACCCACTAATCCAGCAATATAAAGAGATTTTGTTCCCGGTGCCGCACAGACATCCAGCACGGTCTGTCCCGCCTTTACTTCCATACAGTCTGCTACAGCGCCCGATGCGGGATCCTGGATAGAGATGTGTCCTGTTTGAAATAAACCTGTTTCAAGTACCTGCCCTGCCCCTGAATGAATGGTTAAGAAAGATTCGTTAAACCGTTCCGAACCAATATCAAACCCGTTTAACAAACGGATGATGTCATCCATGGTATAGGTATTGCTGTGCACACGAGCATAGAGTACGGGCGCCTGGTTGATCCTTTTTGTTAGATCCAGAAAACTCTTTTTCCCCAGTTGATCTATCCATCGGGCCTGGATCCAGTCAGGCAGGGAATGCCACCCTTTCTGTTCACGTAATGGTTCATCCCAGTTTTTATCGTTGTCCTTTTTTCGGATCAAATTTCTCAAAACCGCATTGGTGAGGCCCGATGCTTTGCGGTTTAATATACCCTTGGTCAGATTTACAGCCGAATCTACCGCAGCATAGTCCGGCACAGATTCATCAAACAGGATTTCATAAAACCCGACCTGTAAAATGGAACGAAGGGATCGATCCAATCGCATCAGGGATTTCCCTGAAATGAATTCTATCATCAGATCCAGTCTGCCTTTCAGCCGGACCGTTTCATTAGCGAGTGCCGTGGCCCGGGATTTGGATAATGGTTCTGGTTTAAACTGGGAAAACACCTGGTTTCGGATCAGAGCCAGCTGTTCATGGTTATTCTCAAATCGGTTCAAAATGGTGACCGCTAAGAACCGGGCATCCTGTTTCATAAGCCCAGTCTATCTCCGGCCTTTAGGGTTGCCCCTCGAAGAAAATCGGCCGCCGGCATTTTCTTTTTCCCTTCAATCTGAACTTCCAGCAGGGATAAAAGGCCATCTCCCGTTGCAATGACTAAAGATCCATTGTGGAATTCAACAATGGTTCCCGGTGCATTCCCATTCCGATTAAGCACAGCCGTTTTATAGATTCGAAACTGTTTTCCACCCATGGTTGTAACCATCCCTGGAAACGGTGATAATCCCCGAACCCAGTTATGGATCTTTTCTGCGGGCCAGGCCCAGTCAATCAAGGTCATTTCCTTGGTGATCTTTGGGGCTGGAGTCGCCAATGCAGGATCCTGCGGACTTCCTGAAATGGATCCTGTCTCCAAGGCGTCCATTGCTTCAATAACCAGTTTTGCACCTGCTTCACATAGACGCATACCTAACGTCCACATCGTATCATCCGCATCAATTGCTATTTCCTGCTGCAACAAGATGTCTCCCGTGTCCACATTTGGAGTGATCTGGAATACGGTAACACCCGTGGTTGTATCCCCGTTCATCAGGGCCCATTGGATTGGTCCAGCACCGCGGTATTTTGGCAGTAGGGATGCGTGGAGGTTTAGCGCTCCAAGCCTTGGTAGGTCGATCAATGATTTGGGTAATATTTTATAAGCAACAACAACAAATAGATCCGGGTTTAAAGCGGTTAACTGTGTGTGCAACTCCTGCGACCTTAGGGATCGAGGTTCGATCAAAGGAAACCCCTGATCCTTGGCAAACTTCCCCACGGAAGTTGACATCAATGCCTGTCCCCTTCCCATAGGCTTAGGTGGGTTGGACACAACAGCGACCAGGTCATGGTCAGAGTGCTGCAGTGCTTTGAAGGTTGGAATGGCAAATTCGGGGTTCCCCATAAAGACGGTGCGCATCAGGACTGCCCCAAATGGTTTAAACGATGGAAATTAAAGGACAAACCCCTTTTTGCCCGATCGGGATTTCATGAGCTTCTTGGAGTTTTTTTCTAGCGCTTTTAACTCTGCTTGGTATTGGATCCGTTCAACTTCTCCCACCCGGTCCACAATAAAAACACCGTTTAAATGATCCATTTCGTGCTGGATCGCCCTGGCCAGTAGCCCTTTAAATTCATTTTCATGCCACTGTTCATCCGGGGTCTGGTATTTTATGGTTACCTTCCCTGGCCGGGCCACATCCAGTGAAATGCCGGGAAGCGAAAGACATCCTTCCAGAAACACTTCTTCATCTCCATTGGTAGCAACAATTTTACTGTTGATGAATACATGGAGCTCCTCTGTTTCCTCGGTGTGAGTGATATCGATGATAAACAGATTCATATCCAGCCCCACCTGGTTCGCAGCTAGTCCAATTCCTTCCGCTTCATACATGGAATCAAACATATCTTCCAAAAGAGCATCCATTTGGGAAAAATCGATTACCGGGCTGCACGGTTTCCTAAGAATTGGGTTCCCGTAATGGACAATGTCCAATACAGCCATCAGGCCTGCTCCAGTTCTTCGTCTTTGACTTTACCTGCCAGTCCTGCAATAGCGGTCCTGTTAATTGTAATATTTGTATTATTGTCTACCTTGATAACAGCCTGACGTCCCTTTTCCTTGAATCCCTGAACGGTCCCATAGATACCGCCCATGGTTATGACTTTATCGCCTTTTTTTATTCCTTCCCGCATGGCTTCTTTTTCTTTCTGGCGTTTGGTTTGGGGACGGATCATAAGAAAATAAATGATAACCATGATCAGGATAAAGGGCAGAAATGCAGCAATTCCACCTCCCCCCGTTTCTACTTGTCCATATAAAATATCCACTATTATTCCCTAATTAATTGGCCGGAAAATTACCGATGATGTGTTCCATATTAAAGACTGATCTCCAGGGTTGTTCCGCCCTGCTGCGATGAATCGATGACCTGAAGCCGGCCATCATGGATGTCTTCTACGATCCGGCTGGACAAGGATAAACCCAGGCCCCAGCCTGCCTGCTTGGTGCTGAAACCTGGGCGAAAAATATTCCGCCAGTCCTTTTTTGGAATTCCTTTTCCATTATCATGGATCCTAATCTTAATACCGTCTGATTCTTCTCTAAGAGACACAGTGACCTTACCATCATCCCGTTCGATAGCATCGATACCATTACGGATAATATTCTCAATGGACCAGGCTAAAAGTGATCCATTAGCTGTCACAGTAATCCCGGTCTGAATATCATTCACCAGTTCTACTGTTTTGCCCAAGGACGGTAGTCGCCGGGTTAAATAATTCACAATACGCTCTACTCTTTCAGACAGGTCAAATTCTTCAAAATCTGATTTGGACCCCATTTTACTGAACCGCCTCCCGATCTGTTCCAGTCGCTGTAGATCTGCTTCCATTTCCGGAATTATTTCATCAGTTTTTTCAGGATGTTCTTTCATCCAGTCCACCCAGCCCATTAAGGCTGAAACAGGAGTTCCCAGCTGGTGAGCCGTTTCCCGGGCCATACCTACCCAGATATGACGTTTTTCATTATTTCGAATAAAACTGAAACCTGAAAATCCCAGAAAAATGAAGACAGCAATTGCCAGGATTTCGATATAGGTCCATATCTGCAATTTCTCGACAATGGATGAATCCCCGTAATGGAGAAACCCGAAGGTAATCTCGCCTACGGAAGTATCTTTGTATACCAATGGAATTGGTTCATTGTATTGGTCCGATGTATGCATGAACTTGATCCGCTCTTTATCTGTTTGGATAGATTCCGGCAGGTTCTTCCACATTTGCGGTTTGTGTTCCGTATCGGTCTGGATAAGGGGGAACTTTACTTTTTGGATTATATTTTCAAAAACAAAATCAAGACTTGCATCGTTATCATCCTGGACAACATTGGCGATCAGCCCTGCGTAAAGCCGGACGATTTCACGATTATCCCTGCGAAGCTCATTCACCAGGGTCTGGGTATAGGCTAAAAGTCCAATCACTAGTCCGATCCCCATAATGAACAGGCCTGCTTTTATATTCCCTGTATAACGATATAGGTTCATGATTTGACAGAACCTGTATTTTTATTCTTCCAGAACAGAGTTCCAAGGATGATCAATACGGAGAAAAAAGAAACCCGGGAAAGGATCCGTATTTTCTGCCAGCTTCCCGTATCGTATTCAAATATAACATCAACGTTACCTGCTGGTACTGAGATGGATCTGAGAATATGGTTGGTCTGGTAAATGGGCGTTTCTTCACCATTCACAGTTGCTTTCCACCCTGGTTCGTAATAGATCTCCGATAGTACCAGAAGCCCCCCTGTTTTTGAACTGGATATAAGTTCAATCCTGTTCTCAGTCCTGGATTTCAGCGTGACCTGTCCCGAAGCATCCACAGGCAGAGCAGCTCCATCGTAACCGACTGCAACGGCAGTGGTAGATGGTTTAAACCCGGACAGCAATGTTTCCATAAGGGACTCCCGCTGGGTATCAACAGATTTAATATTCCCCACGATCCAGGATTTTGGAAGAACGTTCTTATTTTCATAGATGCCGGGAGTATCCTGGACTGGAACAAAGTCAGGATTATTGATCTTTTTACGGGTCAGTACATATTTGACATTCAGCATATCCAGCACTTGGGGTCGGCTCAATCCTTTGGCATCCATCAGGTCCTGGTAATTCCTCAGCTTGATGGGACGGTATCCGCCAATACTTTCAATATCCCAGTAACTGTATCGGTTGGTTCCCAATTCGTCCGCTGGAAATACACGGAAATTCCCGGGATCATTTTCAATGGTTTCTATGGCTGCATTTTTCCTGAAGAGCATATCCATATTCCTATCCGGTTTTACATTCATGAATTCTGAATTAACGATCCAGAGGTCCAAAATAGCCATTAAAAGGAGAAGATTTATAAATACCGCTTTATTTATCTTCTTCTGGATCAAACCCCAGATCAATCCGAGCGTCCCCAGACTTAGGCCTAGCGCTAGTAATAATCCTTTATGAAACAGGTCTATCCTGACACTCTGAAGCTTAGTAAGAGTCCCTGGATTATACCGCCCGTCTCTTTCTCCACTGAAACTAAAAAAAGATTCACCAATCAGGAGCAGTACTATAGTGATCCCCGCAATTCCTCCTGCAATGTACAGAGCTTTTTTGAATGTTTCTTTTTCTTCCAGCTTTTCCATAAACACATCCAGGCCCCGGGCCCCCAGCAAAGGCAAGGTAATTGCCAACAACACATAGATCATGGATGGAATCCTGAATTTTGAGAAAAAGGGCAAAATGGAGAAAAAGGGTTTATATAATATGGGGAAAAAAGATCCAAACCCTGTTATAAGGGCTAAGACGGTTGTAACCCAGAAAACCATATCCACTTTCTCCGGGGTTTTAAGCAGTGCCCCCAATATGGCAAAGATGATTGCCACCAGCCCCAGGTAATGAGTGGACTGGGTGAAGGGCATAAATCCCCAATAAGCTCCTCGTTTCAGATCCTGGGAATTCTGTAATCCATAATGATAGGGATAAATAAATGAAAGGGTCTCCTTAGGGTGGAATGACCATTGTGTGGCATAATTCCAGTCTGTGCCTGATCGCGTCTGTCCTGATTGATCCAATACAGATTTGGCACCTCGGTTGGAATGTTTTTGAAATTTATAAATATCCACATAAGGATCCGATACCATGAATAGTGCCAGAATCAGCCCTGCCAGGATACCACCCAGCGGGAAACTACATGACTGAACTGAAAAGGTCTTTTCCCGGACAGAAGTTCCAACATCCCAGACATAGTAGAATCCAATCACCATCCAAGTGTAATAGGCCACCTGGGGATGGTTTGCCCACAGCTGCAGGGCCGTGGCGAGAGCAAGGAAAAGGATTGATCGCAGGTTTACTTTCCCTATGCAGTTTAATGCAGCCGCCAGGACCCAGGGGATATATGCCATGGCGAAGATCTTATTCAGGTGACCCGCATTGATCAGGCCAAAGGTATAGGGTGTAAGTGCAGATATCAGGCTTCCGAAGAGTGCCGAATTCCTGCTGATGCCAATTAGCCTTAACAGCACGAACATGCCAACACCGGAAAGAGCCAAATAGAACCAGATCTTTAATCCGGGGTTATAAAGAACCTTATTACGTAATAATTTCGTAGGATCCCCGTTTGTGTAGATAAATCCACCGTAAGAAGGCATACCGGAAAAAAGATTAGGAAACCATTGGGGAATCTCATCATTCTGGGAAACATAACCATCCCGCCATGCATTGATGGGATGGCGCTCCAATTCGTCATTGGTGGTCACGATTTCTCCGAAGAAGATCATCCGGTAAAGAAAGACCATCGGTACGGCAACAAGAATAGCCAACTCGGTTCTATTCTTTAATACTAGTTTCATCGCAGATATTTTTCAATTCTTGTAATAAGTTCCTGCCAGTGATCCAGGTCCGATCCTTTTTCTGTTTTCCAGTGAAAAACGCCGGAGCCGTACATGTGGGTCATAATCGGTTCACCTTCAAATACAAATAGTTCGAATTCCTTCGCCAGTTCTGCCTGGTCCTTCTGGCCTGACATCAACAGGTCCCCACTGTAAGGTGCATCAAAGTTTACAGCAGTAAATCCTTTTGAACGAAATGACTCAATAATTTCTTTACCGGTGTCAGGACTCGTAATACCTAACACATCTTCTAACCAGCCTGTAATGGACCGTAATCGTTCACTTTTATCCAGCTTTGATTTACTAGTCAGAATTCCTAGTCGCGTAATCTTACGCATGAGACTATTCCAGATCCGTTTTAAAAATGGCGGGAATGGATAAAAAGATTTCTCAAACGCCTGAACCTGTTTTGTCTGAAAAAACATAAAAACCACGCTGGGATAATCATGCACTTTCCCAAGTTTCCAGGCAGGATATGGTGCACCTATGACCGATGTGTCATTTTCTGTTATCCGGTTAAGACAGAAGGTATCCCACCCCGCTTTAAAAATATGGACATCCGGATCAATAATAAGGATAAACTCCGTCTCTGATTTCTTTAGTCCAATATCCAGTGCCCCAGCGTGGGACACAGAGCGCTGGTATCCTTTTCCGCTGTTTGAAATAAACTGGATATCAAGATGTGGAACAAAATAACTGTGTAAATCACTGTCTTCACCATTGGTATTATCCACCACCAGGAATTGAATTGTTTCCGGATTATCTGCCTTGGATGTCAGATTGTTAAACAGACGGTTCAAATGAAAAGCAGAAAAATAACTGATAGATAAAACCGTAATCTTTTTTTCTTCTACCAGGTCCATATCAATCCATCAGCAAGGAATTGATCTTTGTTTCCAGTTCAGCAATAGGACCAGGATAGTCCAATTCTTCTCCGGACCCACTGGTGCTGATTCCCCGGTCAATAAACTGATCTACAATGGATGGATTCAATGGCCTGTCCAAAAAATCAAAGATGGAATTGCAGATAGAGACAGGATCAATCAGAAGTCCTTCAAAGGAGCAGTAAAAGGTGGGCAGGGCTGAGTCCTGGCAAAATTCCAGAGCCCGCTCTGTATAGGTTTTCCAAAGGTCCATGCCCTGCTTAAGGGATAATTCATTCCTCTTTTTTAAAGACCGGGCTACAGAAATTGCCTTTCGGGTAACAAAAATGATCTTCAGGTCATTTTGAAGATTTAGGTCACGAATTACACTGGTCCACTGATCTACGGTCAGGCAGGTCCGGGGATCCTTCCAGCCCCAGTCGGGATACTGGTCGTTGCAACGTTGAACCAGTTTTTTCATTTTTTTATACATTCTATCGGTCATTTCCGAATAAGGAATCCGCGGT
>Ga0208765_1000931_pt1 | contig 18622 bp, 13 predicted proteins | sample ETNtaG_2_FD_185783 | JGI IMG/M metagenome (GOLD analysis project Ga0208765, IMG submission 185783) | Marine microbial and viral communities from oxygen minimum zone, Eastern Pacific Ocean - ETNP201406SV203 (SPAdes) (version 2) | ecosystem: Environmental > Aquatic > Marine > Oceanic ...
CTACTCATTCATCTCACCTCACTTTAGCGCCACATGCTGGGAAGATCTAGTTGCACCCACACCCGGTCCAGTATGCGTTACAGACTTCCTAGTCTTAGCGAATTCACCCAAAGAATGCCCAATCATTGGAGGGGTAATCTCTAGGTTTACGAATTTCTGTCCGTCATGGACTCCTATTTTCGAGCCTACCATCTCAGGCAGGATGTACATCCCTCTGCAATGAGTTCTCACGGTCTTTCCGTTGCTGTTCCTGACTCTCTCCAGTAGTTTCTCACATTCGATGTTGAGTCCTCTCTGAAGTGACCTCTTTACTCTTGATGGCATCAGGGTGGCGATTGAGATTGCATCGGGGTCATAATCATCGTTTTCGGGTTCACTACTGTTTCCCCACGGGTAAAGTGGAATCTCCTTGAGCTCATCGATGGTGTAGCCCCTCCATAGGAACTCCTTCTTCCTCCTCTCGGATATCTTTGATCGCCTCTTCCTAGCCTGGCGTCTGGCCATCTTGGCCGTCCTGAACTGTTTCCTCTTCCTTGCCATATTATCTACTCCTTCTTCGACCTTCCACGACCGGTCCTTCTAGGTGCGATGTTTCCGACCTTCTGGCCGGGTGGTGAATTTCTGCTAACCGAGCTGGGGCCGTGAACTGCCTGGTGGTTTCCACCACCGTGCGGGTGGTCAACCGGATTCATTGCGACACCACTTACTGTTGGATACTGCTTTCCTCTTGCCCTTGCTCTGTGGTGGGCGGCACCTGCCTTCAGCAGGGGCTTCTCAGTCCTTCCGTGACCACCTAGGACGCCGATGGTAGCCCTGCACTGTGCGGGTAGATCCTTCGAACGACCACTAGGTAGTTGGACTCTGACGTAGTCACCCATCCTAGTATCAATCATAGCGGAGTTGCCTCCCGACCTTGCTATCTTTCCACCGTCTCCTGGGCGCAACTCGACGTTGCAGATCTGAGTACCTTCTGGAATCTGGCTTAGCGTAGTGACGTTTCCTGGTCTTAGGGAGACCTTGTCTCCGAATGCAACTGTCTGGCCCACGGAAACGCCCTCAGGTGCACCTAGGTGTGCTATCGTCCCATCCTCGAACTTCACCTTGGCCAGTGGTGCAGTGTGAGCGGGACTGTGGACCAGATCGATGACTTCAGCAATCTCGCCGCTGACTCGGGGAATCCTATTTTCAGCAGGGAACCGATGGCTAGAAACTTGGTTCTTGGGGCTTGACCCCTGCCTCTGTGAACGTGTTCTCTTGCCCATGATATCACCTAGAACGCTCCTAGCTTGAGCGCAGCCTCCTCTGCATCGTATCCATCGGCGAGACGGATACTGGCATGCTTTCCGGTTCTGTTGATCCTAACGTTAACCTTGGAAATCTTGACATCTAGAAGAGTCTCTATTGCCTCCTTGATGTCTTTCTTTGTCGCCTCTCTTCTGACGATGAATTCTATCCTGTTGTTGTTCTCCATGTGGCCACCATCTGGATCTGCAATCCTCCTTGCCTCGAGGGTCTTCTCCGTAATCCAAGGCATGATAATCACATCATATGGGTCCATATATTCTCACTCCAGAGCCTCTATCGCGGACTTAGTCCAAACTGTGAGTCGTCCAATGTCTCCCCCGGGTGCGAGGTCTTCGGCACACAGGTCCTTGGCCGTGACTACATCAACGCCGGGAAGGTTACGAGCCGCCTTGTCTAAACCGCCCTTCTGGGCTACTACTAGGAGTATGCTCTTTGGAGTTCTGTATTTGCGACCCCTCATTGTACCCTTTCCAGCCCTGATTGACCGGCCGCTCTTGGAGCGAACGAGGTCTCCAGAGACTCCGAGTCCCTCCATCATGGCTACGAACTTGCGAGTAGAGTACTGAGTGGGAATGGACTCGATGTCGTACTTCTCGTCCGAACCCTCTCTCGATTCAACGTAACCATCGATGATGATTGGGAACCTCAGGTCCTCGTCGAACCTGTGCCCCCTGGAAGAAACAGTGCTAGGATTGCATGTGGCAGCGATGGCGGAATCGCGGGCTATTTTCCTCTCGCGGGAGTTCATCTTCTGTGACCACTCCTTGTCCACCTTTGGTCCGTGGGCTCTCCTTCCCCCTCTGGTATGTGGGTTCTGTGCACCTGTTCTCTGGCCTGTCTTCCTCATGATTCTGGAAACTCCGCGACCTTTGCCCCACCATTCAACGGAGTGCTTCATACCGGGTTGCGGAGCACGCTTTCCATCGTGTTCTCTGTGACCATAGGACTGCCGCCTGTTAGCTCTAGACGAATGGACTGCAGAGCGAATCAGATCCTCCCTGATTTGTGAAGTGAATGGTGACGGGAGAGAAACTGCCTTTCCATCCTTGGCCTCCACGGCGAATGATTCCGCTAGTAGGCCTGCATCCATTTCCTCTTGGGAGACCGAATTGACCAGATTGTATGTCTTTGTCTTCATTGAATCACACACCCTGCTTGCTCGAAGTACTGACGTAGGTCACGTCCACCTCTCTAGACATCTTTCTAGGACGAGTTGGGTCTCTGAACCTCAGGAGTCTCTTAGCCGGACCAGGAAGGCTTCCCTGAATAATCATGTATGGATTGCGAACCTCGCCATAGTTCAGGAAACCACCCGCTGGAGTAATTTCCGATTCATCGGGATTGGAAATCCGCAGAATCTTCTTGTTCAACTCTGTCCTCTTGTGGTATCCGACCTGTCCTGCCTGTCTGATGGTCTTCCTGACATAACCGGTTCCGAAGTCACCCATGTTTCCGCCCTGTCTCCTCCTCTTGCTATTCTTATGGCTCAGGAGTTTGAGGCCGAATCTCTTGATTGAGCCTTGCCACCCTTTCCCCTTGGTTACGCCAACTACGTCGATTTCTTGGCCGACTTCGTAGACGTCTTCGAGGCCAATCTGTCCACCGAGACGGCTCATTGCCCAGTCTAGTTTTGCATCTATGTCTCCACCTGTTAGTCCGATTTCCATGATCTCGGGGGTCTTTGATGGGACGCTCCTGACCTTTTCTGGTTGAGTGCAGACGATTAATCGGACCTCAGTAAGGTCCTGCTCCATCAGTGAACTTGCTGCTTCCTCGGATGGTTGAGTAGGCCTCTTCGGAATTCTACCACCGCGAGTAGCTGGTTTCTTCCCCTCTTCTACGTCTCTCTGTCCGCGGGTCTGGTTCGCGAAGCGTGGGAATAGGTTTGCGGGAGAGTCGTCTGAGACATCGGTCCAGACCTCTCCGGCCGTCTGTTTCCCATAGGGAGTCATCCTGTAACCCCTTACGGCTAGAACGTTCATTGGAGGTGTTTCAACAACTGTGACTGCCTTCCTCACTTCTTGCCCTGCCGAGGTTGATTTTGGATTGGTATCTCTCATTAGGATGTGAGTCATTCCGGCCTTCCAACCTGCGAAACCCTGGACACGGACCTCGGAAGCCTCGGTTTCGGGCCAAGAGGTGATTCTAGCGAATTGGCGGACTGCACGCTTTCGTGGGCCATAGCCCATGCTACCACGACGGGGTTTGGATCTATCTGCCATTGCATTTCCTCCGTATTTCCGAAATCAGCCGCAAGCGGCCAATGCCGGGCCAACCGCGCTATGGAGGCACCGTGACACCGAACCTGGTCCACGAATGCGGACACGGTTTATGGGATGTCAATCAGAGCCCTTGGTGTCTGGTACCTCACGCAGTGAGCGGCCTTGCGACAAACATACCCTATTTGAACGAATCGGGCTCCGAAATGCACACCCCTACGGGGTGAATGGTAAGAAAAATGTGAATGCAACGATTTTGAACCCTGACTTCGGAGGTCCCGGTCCGTGTTGCCACATGTTACTCATCCAGGGTTGGTTTCAGGAGAGGTTCAGGCTAGGGCATACCAACTACAAGCTGTAGATGATGCAATGGCTGGTTCGATGCTGCTCATCCTCCCAACTGCAGCTGGGAAGACCGCTGTGGCATGGATGACCATAGCGGAGAGACTGGAAAGAAAAGGGGGTTGGGCATTAGTAATCGCGCCGACGGTTGCCCTCTCGAATCAACATCTGGAAAATGCACTCCCCGTTCTTTCCAATGCCTCGGAGTTGAATCCGATTGTGCTTAGTGGGCAACAAACAGCTTCGAAGAGACCTGAACTCTGGAGAGGATCACGATTGGTGTTTGCCACACCTCAGGTAGTGAGGAATGATGCGAGAAGCGGGGTTCTGTCATTGGAAGGTTGTAGTCTACTTGTCGTTGACGAGGCGCACCATTGCACCGGGGAACACGCAATGGCGGAAGTAGCTGAAATATACACATCTCAAGCAGAGGAACCGCTGATTCTAGCAACTACTGCAAGCCCCGGTTCTAGGAGGGAACAAGTGGAGGAGATTTGTAAGAGGCTGGAGATTCAGAAGATCCACCTCAGGACACGGGAGGATCCAATGGTGGCAGAGTTCCTATCGGAGCTTGAAGTTGAAGAAATGAGAGTGACAGTTCCCAGCGAAATCAGGGATCTTGCAGAGCCATTCAGGCTCTGGCAAGAGGGTATAGTGGACAGAGAAAGGAGAGGGGGAAAGTACGTGATGCCAGGAACGGTGAATCAAGCGGGCCTGTCGAATGCGATGGAAAGGGCCCAGGCGGCAATACAACGAGGAGACTCCAGTGGATACAGGTCATCTTCACAAATTGCCACAGCTATGAGATTGCACCACCTGATTAACCACCTTCTCTGCCAAGGAATCGCTGCATCGAGGCACTTCCTATCGAGAATGGAGGATGAGGAGAGCAAGAGCAAGTCATCCAAGGACTTCCTCCGCGACCCTAGAGTGAGAAGACTGACCAAGAGTCTAGAGTCCATGGATGAGGTGCACTCCAAGGTTGGTGCTGTTCGAAGACTAGTTAGGGATAGGATTCGGAGAGACAAGGAATCTAGAGTAATTGTGTTCGCCAACTACAGAGATACTGTTGAAGCTTTGGAGAATGCACTCTCGGGACTTGAAGGGACGAGAGCGATTCAGTTCATCGGGCAGTCGAGTCGAGCGGGTTCAGGGGGACTAACGGCTAAGGAGCAGATTTCTAGACTTTCCGAGTTCAGGAAAGGGGACGCGAATGTTCTGGTTGCGACGTCTGTAGGTGAAGAAGGACTGGACATTCCAAGTGCGGACCTTGTCATATTCTATGAGCCAGTATCAAGCGAGATTAGGACAATTCAGAGAAGGGGAAGGACCGGTAGAAGAAGAGAGGGCGAGGTGGTTGTTCTTGTTGCTGAAGGAACAAGGGATGAAAGAGCCAGAGAATCGTCAAGAAGAAAAGAAGAATACATGCACAAGGCTGCTAGGAGAGTCTCAAGAGGGCTTCCTGGGAATCCTCACAAAGATCTGTCAAACTTGGCTAACTTCTCGGTATCTAGCGAAAGTGGAATCTGTTTGGCTGCTGAGTTTGTGAGAGCGACCAGAGAACGGCACCGGAAGGGTCTTGCCGAAGCTGATTCCACCCCAACCCAAAATGCTAGGACGCCTCTGGAGAATCTACCCCCTGAAAACTTCAGACCCACGGGCCAGACCGGACTAGACCAGTTCTAATCTCCGATTACAGCGATTCTTGTCCTGAGTTGGGCAAGGCGGTTATTGTAGTGCCCCATCGTGAATGCGAGCATCTCCGTTAGATGGATTACTGGGATGTTTGTGGATAGTCCGGTTGCCCTTCCTGCCTTTCCTTGATAGATGTCAAGTGCGGTGTGGGAAAGGGTGCATGCGCTGACTATCATCGCTGCTCCCTCTGACTTTGCGTCATTGATGGTCGAGGCGATTTGCCGGAGAACGGTCGCCTCCTCAGAGAACAATCCGGGCACACCAACACTCTGGGTCCTGCTCTCCCAATGAACTGGTTCTCCCCCCATGACCTCAATCAATAGCTCGAGGTAGTTGGGATCGAACACATCATCTTCACCGCAAGACCCCTCCTGCTGCATATTCGGTCCGTAGAATCCGGCTATTGGGAAATTGAAGGGGTTGCGGATTTTTTCACTCACCTTTTCCAGCCCTATCTCATCTACAATTACGTGAAGGAGGTGCTGGACGTTCACCTCGCCCGTCATAGTTAGACCGGAAGTGCGTGCAAGGACTTCGTTTGTCTTGGCCATTAGGAGGGAATCTCCTCTCAGTCTGGCAAGGTCTTCATTGAGGTTTCCGGCGGTGGCTGCACAGGGAGTAATAATGTCCAAACCCATTGATTCTGCGATGGCGAAGTTTCGTGCGTTAAGAGTAACTTGCAGCAAGTCGTTTGCCTGCCTGATTATCCCGGCGCCACAACTTGTTGCTCCCTTCATGGGTATGAGATCGATGCCCAAGGAGCGAGCTGCTGGTTCCATAGTCTGGGAAACTTCTGTAGCACTACTATGAGCGACGTTTCCAGGGTGGTAAGCGTATTTCAGAGCCATCAGAACCTACCATCCATCTCGTTGAAAATGGCTACGACATCGTGATGACTGTCTATGGAGGAGTTAAATTGCTTGGGCATCTTTCCTATTCCGGCAGGCGGTGCGACCATGCCTAGCATCCCATTGAACACATTTCCTCCTGTTCTAGTGAATCCCATTACCATACGAGCAGTGACGCCTGAGAAGAGGTTTCCCAAAAGTCCGAAGGGACCAAGTGCCTGACGATAAATCACCGTGTCATTGACCATTCCACTACTCTTCACAGTCCAAGTGTACCACCATACGTGCTTGCCGTGCTTTCCGTTGAAGCCGTCCCCTGTGAGAACCGAGTTCTTTGCCTCTAGGAGGGCCTCGGAGATGGTACCCGGTACAGAGGATTGTCGCCTTATTGAAGCTAAGTCGGTCTCGGCCTTAATTCCATTTCTAGATGATAGTAATTTGTCAATTTCATCATTCTTCGAGGGTGCGGTTCTGGGATCGCCCCTCCTAGACCAGGATGAAGCGATGACCGCTGGGCCGAGGTATCCGTTTGCATGGGGGACGGCATCCGAACTGGCGTGGAGGATGTTCTGACTACCAAAGTCCCGGATTGAGAAGATTCTAGCAGCCGTAGCTGGGTCCATGGTCCCAATCGGCCCCTGTGGAGTATGGGCTCCCTCCCTAGTTGCAGCAACCATCCACGGATCGCTGGATTCTCGTTTTCTCTCGAGGGACCAGGGGTCTATTGCGAGATCTCTGATTACTTCGAATCCAGGAAGTGGTTCAATTCTCAGAGAAACGGAACCGTCTCTAATGGGGGCAACGGAATCAAGCCTACAGAGGCCGGGTAGAATCAGTCTTCCGTTCACCGAAATGGCGGTGTTGGAATCATCTGGAGGGCCGTCACGGAATGTCAGAGAGCCATCCTGAGTTGACTTCAGGGTTCGCAGGACCTCTAGAACTGACATGTGCCCTGGTAGCGAGCAAATCCACGTATCTACTCCAGTGCTCGAGGTCTCGGGGTCGTACCTGAAAACTGTCACTCCAACTTGCATTGGTTCGGATTTTATCTCTGGTAATGAGAAGCCGTCCTCTCCACCCGCTCCTGCTGAAGAGCCGCTTGCATACATCTTGATCGCATCGACCATTTCTTCGTGGAATTGCCCTGTGCTGTCAACTGCTGCTAATACTGGAAGGGTTTCGAGAATCCATTCTGCTGCGGGAGCATCGTAGTCGACGTCGCAGTCTAGACGGTCGATTACTCGAGTCGCACCTAACTCCTCGAAACGACCGTCCCAGTCCTTCCCAGACTGGCAGAAGAACTCGTAACTCGTATCCCCCAGAGCACATATCGCGAAGTGCACGCCTTCGAGCCGAGAGGCTGAGTCAGAGATAGCGAACTGCCAAAGTTCCTCGGCATTGTCGGGCATCTCTCCCTCCCCCCAAGTAGAGCAGACGATTAGTACACGCTTCCTTCCCGAGAGTGAGTTGAAATCGAAACCATCCATATCGTGAACCTCTCCTTCTAGGCCGTAGGACTTCGCGTCCTTCGAGATCTTCGCGGCTAGCTCCTCGGAGTTGCCGGATTGGGACCCAAATAGCAGGATTAGTGAACGGTCACCCGAGGAAATCAGCCCCTCTAAGTCACCACTGGAGATTTCGTCTGGAGCACCTTCTGAATCGTCCTCAGGAGGGACCTCTGATTCATTGGATGACTCGTCTTCCGAAGGAATCATTCCGCCTGTTGCCGTGGAGGAGAGGAGGGCCAACACATTGGTTGTGAATTCGGCAGCTGGGTCGTCATATTCAACATCGCAGTCGATTCGATCGATGAGCCTGGTTGCTCCCTGCTTCTCGAACCACCCGTCCCAGTCCTTGCCAGACTGGCAGAAGAACTCGTAACTTGTATCTCCCAGTGCACATACCGCAAAGTTGCAGCCTTCCAATGACGGAGGAGAGTCTCCGTTGGCTGCTTCCCAGAGGTCAACGGCATTGTCGGGCATCTCACCCTCTCCCCATGTGCTACAAAAAATCACGACGTTTTGTGCTACGGCCAAGTCTCCAATTTCGATTTCATCCATTCCCTTTACAGAGGGTGAAAGACCAATGGATTTCGCCTGTTTCTCGGCTATGCTAGCCAGATCCTCTGAGTTGCCCGACTCGGATCCGAATAGTATCAAGAGAGGGGGGGCGGACAAGACATCACCTACCCAGCCATAGGCTGGGTATTCACCTCGACCATAATCCGATTATTGAATATGCTCATCCAGCAAGGTGTGGTCAGCGACGATAATGGGCCCGATCACATGTCCATTGCATCGAAGTCTTCGGGCATTGGCCCGGCTCCCTTGCTGGAAATGACGTCATCGATTCTTAAAATCATCACGGCAGTCTCCGAGGCACTCTGAATCGCCTGCTCGACAACTCGACTAGGTTCAAACACCTTAGCCTTGGCCATATCCACCACACCGCCCTTGTAGACGTTCACACCATGGGTTGACTTGCCCTCGGAATGGGCCTTTCTTAGATCGATAATGGTATTCACCGGGTCTAGTCCGGCATTCTCGGCGAGAGTTCTTGGGATTACCTCAAGAGCACTGGAGAATGCCTCAATCGCCATCTGCTCCCTGCCACCGGTCGACTCAGCGAATAATCTGAGATCCCTGCTAAGTGCAGCAATCACGGATCCTCCTCCAGTAAGCACAGACCCGTCCTCATGGGCAACCGCGACAACACCAATGGCATCCTCGAACGCCCTCTTCACCTCATCGACAACGTGCTCGGTGCCACCCCTTAAGAGAACTGAAACGCTCTTGGCTTGGGGGCACCCTTCCACGAAAACCATATCGGAGTCACCAATTTTCCTCTCTTCGACCTTGGAAGCTGTGCCGAGGTCATCCTCCGAGAGATCGTCTATGTTGTTGACGATTCTTCCGCCGGTTGCCTTCGATAGAGCCTCCATATCGCTCTTCTTCGCCCTCCTGATTGCGAAAATTCCCGACTTAGCCATGTAGTGCTGGGCTAGGTCGTCAATCCCTTTCTGACAGATTACTGCATTTGCGCCGCTTTCCACAATCTTGTCCACCAGAGCTCGCAGGAACTGCTCCTCCTCATCTAGGAACTGAGAGAGCATGTTAGGGTCAGTAATCTGGATCTTGGCATCGACCTCGGTCTTCTTGACCTCAATGGCAGAGTTAATCAGTGCAATCTTCGCATCTGACACACTCCTAGGCATGCCACTGTGGACTCTCTCTTTATCGAGAATGATGCCATCTATGAGAGTGCTGTCCCTAATCGAACCTCCCTGCTTCTTCTGGACCTTGATGTCGTCTAGGTCCACTATTGCTCCCTCTTCATCCTCCTGTGCAACAGAGAGGACAGCCTTCACACTAATGTCAGATAGGAAATCCTTCACGGCGCCTGCGCTCTTCCCTGTCAGAGCGGTTTTTGCTACCTCGGTTAGCATCTTCTCGTTTACTCCCGTACCATGAGTCTCAATCAGTTCAACGGCCTTGTCTGAGGCAAGACGGAAACCCTCGCAGATTACTGTCGGATGGACGTTTTGATCCACCAACTCCTCGCTTCTCTTCAGAAGTTCACCTGCGATAACTACTGCGCTGGTAGTTCCGTCGAAGCAGTGTTGCTCCTGAGTCTTTGCGATTTCGATAATCATCTTGGCTGCCGGATGTTCAATCTCCATCTCCTTGAGGATGGTTGCACCGTCGTTGGTGATGACTACATCTCCCATTGAGTCTACGAGCATCTTGTCCATTCCCTTTGGCCCGAGAGTCGACCTTACTGCGTCAGCGACTGCCTTTGCTGCAGCGATATTGTTGCTCTGGGCCCCCTTTCCGCTAGTCCTGGTTGTTCCCTCTTTCAGAATGAATATTGGCTGTTGTCCGTTATACATGTAATCACTCTCCTTGGTTCGACGGACGGGGCATCGGAGGGGGGGTCATAAGGCCTCCCAATCTACCCAATGACTCGTCTGAGGCTACTCCTCCTTCTGGGAATCGAGCCATTGCTGCCCGTAGTACTGCCACTGTTCCATGGTCCATCCCTCTGGTAATCCGCTTTCTGGGACGGGAGGGCCAACTGATTCCTGCACGGGCTCAGGGGGCTGTTCAATCGGGTCCGTCGGTTTAGGAGGTGGTTGCTGGAAAATCTCCTTTGACCCCCCAAACATTGAGTTGGCGATGTCGTCCGCTGATGGCAACTGTCCGACTCCCTTCTTTTCACCACTCCATCCTTCAACCGTCATACTGTAGTCACCCAATGAAGAGTACTCCTCCAAGGGTGCGCGGGCACTCTTAATCACCCTAAATGCGGAGAATAGTACCACGGCCATTATAGCCATTAGGATTGCCAGTAGAGCAAAGTTTGCAGCGAGCCACCCGACTTCCTTTACGTCGGTTCCTTCTGGTATCGGATCGGGTTTGTAGAGTGTAATCTGAGTAGTCTTTGTTGTTGTGTCCAAATCGCTTATCACCACTAGTGAGACATTGAAGTTGACAATGTTGGCTGCAAGATTGTCCAAGTTCTCGTCTCTGACATCGAGATGAATGGTGACATTTCTGCTTTCGCCAGCTGCCAGAACAAAGTTCCTGTCATCTTCGTCCACTCTAGCATCGTAAATAGTCCACAGATTGTCCAACTCGACATCGGCCCTAATCTGTTGTTCTAACTCTGGATGGGCACTGCGGATTGTGAAAACTAGGACGTAATCGTCACCCGATTCAGATATTTCATCGGCATTCGACTGCGAAGAAGGGGGCAGGACAAGCAGGAAACCAACTGTTCCGACCTCAAATCTTGCTTCTCCCTCAGCATAGTTCCCAGACTCGATGCTCGTGGCTCTTAGTTTGATTATCCTAGGACCTTCCACACCGGCAGCGAATGAGTAACTGACACTTAGGTTGTAATCCTCTCCCGGGGCTATGTATGGCGTCTTGCCGTTTGAAAGACCGGCAACGAAGGCATTTACGTCTGATGGGAAGTCTAGTTCGATTTGGAAGGCATCGTCCTCGTTGCCCGTATTGGAGATCTTCCACTTGAGAGTTCTGGGGTCTGTCCCCGCGGCGAAAACCTCCTGTGAAAGGTCCCTATCTTCGACTTCGACCAAGTAAGTCTTTGGCACGGTAAGATAGAAGTTAGTTACCGATTGATAACTAGGATTCGATTGGCTTGTGCCAATTATGGAAACTCGGTAAGTTCCGTTTTCTACGCCCTCGGGCATGGGCAGAATCAATGACAGAGTGATTTGCCCGCCATTGGCCTCTAGGATTACTTCGTTGGAACTAATATCTGCTTCGAGCCTCCAGTTATGAGTATCAACTCTAAGATCGAAAGTATCCTCGGTGTTGCCATAGTTGAACAGGAAAACTTGGACATTCTGTTGCTGTCCGTTTGCGGGGGCTAGCAACGCGTTCTTCACCGGTGCGATAGCTAGGTCGTGATACACAGGCACCTCGATATATATTTTCGATGCTGCTTGGAAGGAGTTAGGCGGACGTGGGTTTGCGAGAAGGGTCAACTCATACGTTCCCGGCTCCAATCCCTCGGGGATAGTGACTTCCACGTTGAGGGATTCCTCTTCGACTGGAGTCATGTTGATGATTGAGACCTCGTTACCTCCGACCTCGTACCACTTTAGGTTGTCATTGGATAGCCCAGAATCAGAAAAGAGGCCTCCCAGGCTCCATGAGGAATACTGGTTCCCAGTGTTCTTGAGATCCATGGTGATGTTTGCTTTTCCTCCAGGCATGATGGTGGCTGCTGGATTAGCGAGTGTCTGCTGTTTCAGAGTCATCCTGTACGTTGATTCTACACTTACAGGGAGTTCAACGTAGTACTTTGTATCTTGAAAACCTAGTATTCCATCGTTAATCCACGTGTACCAAAACAAGTCTTGAACCGGAGCTCCATCGGGAATTGTCAGGTTGAACCAAGCATTGGTGTAGGTTCTCGCCTTGATGGTGTTTGTTTTTACCTCGTTATCGTGATCATTGAAGTTGTTTGAATCAATCCTGAGTGGGAATTGGGACATCCAAGAACTGTTTGAGACCTCGGTGAAGAACCTTAAGGTGGTGTCGATGTATCCTTTGTTGAAAATTCTGCAGTGCAATGATGGAGGGTCTGGATCGGCCGCTTCAACGAGTATAGTATTCCCGCCCTCGGATTCCGGGTCATATTCTGTCGAGCCACCGAAGTTATCGGGGAAATTGCACTTGGCATCCAGCGTGTACTCGTCACCTCGCTCAATGGCGAAAATGATGAAGGAGTCGATGTGAACTCCTTCATCAGCGAATGATGAATTGGAGCGGAACAGGAAGGAAACTGTGAAACCCTCGTTCTGATGCATCCCCGTGGCATTCCAGACTAACCTAGTCCATTCCCCTTCGGACGAAGAAAGATTGCTAGATGAGTAGTTGAGGTACTCAACGCCTCCTCCGGCCCCAGAGTCAGTCTCAAGCATGATAGTGTCGCCGGCACCCATGGTGCCCCAAGCATCAGTTGCAATCTGAATTGAGTAGAGGAGAGGACTATTCACCTTGACCAAGCAGAGGTTTGCCCCGTGGATTGAGGAAACAATGGGGTCGTGTTCGCCGTAACCCAAATCATGGCTGTCCTCAAAGACCTCATCGGAACAACCGTCGTTAGAGTTGTATCGTTGCCAAGCCCATCTGAGTCTGTCGAATCGATTTGAGGCATAATTGTCGTTGTCTCCAGAGACCTTCCAATGCCAATCCCCGGTAGCACTGGAAATGTTCTCCATCCTCCAAGTCCCGGTTGGGAAGTTGTTTGTGTCAGGCTGATAACCGTCGGTGTACCCTGCGGCAAACCATGTTGGTACTCCAAAAGGCACGGCATTATTTGTGCAGTACTTTCCTTCATTGGCCTCGTCATTGCAGAAACCGTTCTCCATTGGGTCATACCAGAAAGCGATGGGGACATCCCGGTCTAGAATGTCGTTTGAGTCGTCCCCATCAATTCCTATGCCGGCATCAACAATCCCTCTGAATGTCACGCCACCTGTTAGCCACCCGTCGTCGCTGAGGGTGCTATGCGCTATGGAGGGAGTCCATACGAATGGAACTTTGACTGACTGCCCTGCTGCGAGAGTAATGTTGAATGACCACTCTTGAATTATTGTCCCAATGGGGTGCCAGATCTCTAACTTTGTATCTGCGGTAACTGGAGACGGGTCAACACCGACTTGCTGGAATGTGACATTGATCTGGATAGTCTCACCTTTTGTCATGTACTCGAGAGAACTGGAATCGGGCTGATTCCAAACTCTGGGGGAAACGCTGGAGTTGCCGAGTTCGATTCCTGTAACTTCGAAATCGACTGGATTGTTCTTGGGACCTACTTCTGATTGCTTTGTAGGGGCATCGGGAGCATGAATTGTGACATTGGAAAGGCTCACTGCAATTAGCAGTGATGAAAGCAGGAGTGCACGAACCGAACTCATTGACACCAAATTGCGGATTTATTCCGTGTAAGAAGGTTGGGGAGTGTGGTTCGTTTGGAATGAACTGCCGGCGGGTGGATTTCAGTTCGCTAACAGGTCTTACTACGCACATGCCGAATGAAGTGCTTATGGTGCAATGCAGAGCCGTGGACGATATGGTTCAACGGGGGAAAGTAGTCAAACAGTTGGTCCTAGTTCTACTAGTAGTATTGCAAATCACAATGGCCCCCATCATCCTATTCTCACTAACGTACCTTATCGAAGTTGATTACGAGGAAGCGCAGGTCAGCATCAGGACAGAGTTGGTTCACTGGGTAATTACTGCAGGGCTGTCGTATGGACTCGTGTCCATTGCCTTGGCACTAATTGTAGGGGGTTTCATGCCCTTCTTCGTCGCCAATCGTGGAGGTTACTTTTCGTTCATGAGGCTGAGTCCCAGAACAGGAGACCCAGAGTTAGTTGATCGGGCCAGAATTCACCTACAAGGGACTCCCTATGGCAAGATGGCGAAGCTTGTGCACTCAAAGACGAGTGATGGAGAGTATGACTTGATGGCAATTCATGGAGGACTACAACTCCTTGCCGTCCCAATGCAGGTGATTCTGATCGCAGTACCACTTGCAATTATGGAAGGAGTGCCAGAATCCGTGGTCAGGCCCAGCAGGGCTTTCGATCTAGGAATGGCAGGATACCTAGTTGCTCTCTGGATTGCAGTTAGGGTGCATCCAGTCATCTCTACGCACCTGGTAGGAATAGCAGCAATGTTCAGGAATGTTGTGTGGAGAGTGTCGAGGCTTTCATGGGTGTTGCCAATTTTTCTCTATTGGCTGGTGGCTAGATTAGTTCTTTTCTTCTCCCTCGACGTCCTCAATGTGAATTACGAACAATGGCATGAGATGCAATTGGAGAAGATAATTCTCCAAACTATTGCCCCGGATGCGGAAATGCCCGAAACTGCAATCCTAGATTTCATCGTTGCAATTTCGGTACTCCCTATGGCAACATTCACGACAATCTCCGTATTGGGTGGGTCGCAGACATTACCTGAATGGATGTTCGGACAAGAAGCGGCGTTGGAATCGTTGAGGGCAAAGGAGTTGGGGTCCGGAAGACAAGATACATTAGTGGAGGAGCGGGATGAGGTCGAAACGGAAAGGAACGAAACCAGTAAAGGAAGTAGAATGATTGACATTCCCTTCGATTTATTCGGAAAAGAATAGGATACTTTGAGACACGAATCTTCTCAACTCATCCCCTTAGTTCTCTCAAGACTCGATCCACCCTGTCCATTCCGCGAGAGATGTCTTCTCGTCCTATGGTGTAAGCGAATCGTAAGTGCCCCTCTCCTGCATCTCCAAATGCAGTTCCGGGGGAGCATAAAACACCGCCTTCGAGGAGCTTCAGTGCGATTTCCTCGCTATTCATCCCAGGAACCTCGACCTTTGGGAAAACGTAGAATGCCCCAGTTGGAGTGTGGCAGGAGACGCCAGGCATTGAGTTCAGCCTCTCACAAATTAGATCCCTACGAGCCTTGAACTCGGAACACATTTCTTCGGGATAATTTGGAGACTTCTCAAGGGCTTCTAGCACTGCATACTGCATGGCGTCGTTGGAACACGCAGTGACATAGTATTGCATCTTGGTCATCTCCCTCATCAAGCCTGGATCTGGAGATAGAAGATATCCAATCCTCCAACCCGTCATAGCGAACGTTTTAGAGAAGGATTGGACCATCACCAATTTGTCGTATCCAGCTCCGAGGAAAGAGACGTGAGGGGAGTCGTAAACTATCCGATCGTAAACCTCATCTGTGATGAGCCAGAGATCGTTTTCTCTGGCGAATTCTACTAGTTCGTCCCTTTGCTTTTCGTTTACATTTCCTCCGGTTGGGTTACTCGGGAAGTTGTACAGAATAGCCACCGTATTTTCATCCACGATTTCCTCCAAGTCAGAGATCGAGGGCACGAAGCCATTTTCGAACTTGCAAGGGTAGAATGCAGGCTCGCCCCCGCAAATTACCACATCTGGAGGATAGAGTGGGAAGTATGGTTCTGGAATCATCACCTTATCGCCAGGGTTCACGATTGCTAGGAAGATGTCTAGGAGAGCATTTGTACCACTCATGGTGATACAGACATTTGATTCATCCAAGGTTGGAATGCGATGATGCCACATTTCTGCAATCTTTCGTCGGAGATCGGGTAGCCCAGCAGTTGTTGTGTACTTGTTCCTCCCCTCCTTCATTGCACTCGTGAATGCCTCTATTGCAATCTCAGGAGGTTGAAAGTCGGGTTCTCCGAGTCCGAATTGCACCGCATCGTCCCCAGCCATGTCGAACATTCTCCTCACCCCCGTTGGGCGAATGCTGTTCGAACGGTCGGAGAATCTCACCATGACCTGCGGACTTGTGTTCTAGGATTTTAAGAAGGCGGCTCGGAATACTCTGATTAACGGATTGAGGGTGGATTAATCGATAATTTCGGCATCGATAATTTGGTTCTGCCTTCTCCTGAAGGAAGAAAGCAGGCCCTCAATCTGGTCATCAGAGCGATATCTTACTAGAACTAGGGAACCTATCCAGGCTGAAGCCACTAGTGTGACTAAGCCAATCACTGCCGGGGGGATGCCATTGGCAGATGATTCGGAACCCGAAACATCAACTTCAAAGAAGACTGGGAGAGAATGCGAACTCCCTGACACTGCATGGACTTCGATGGTGTGCTTCCCGGTGGAGAGTTTATTGGGATCGAGAAGAACATGCCATAGGAAGGGAGTAAGGGCACCAATTTCTTCGATGGTATCAGAATATGTGGACTCTTTCCATGGCCCGTCATCAATCCTGAACTCGACCCTTTCGATGGAGCCACCTTGCCCCCATGCATGGCCAGTAATGTTGATAATGCCGTTCTGTGAGAAGTTTAGACCGCGGTTCTGTAGTTTTTCGTCGATTGACTCTGATTGTCCGGATTCTCGAAGGAAAATTGCAAGTTCTACTGCTGCCAGTGCATCGACCATCCCATAACCGAATTCCCTATTCCAATATGGGTCAACGTCGGGAGCACTAGGTTCTCCTCTGAGCTCAGCGGTGTGCTTCAGAACCTCCTTTATTTGAATAGGGGTTAGGTTGGAATTTGCCTCCATTACGAGAGCAATCACTCCACTGACAGAGGGTGTCGCATAGGAGGTGCCGCTGCCCCTGCCGGTATAGGTGTTCTGAGATGCATCGCCCCCAATGAAATTATTGCAAGAGCCACTACTGACGCATCCCTCTGCCTGGACAATATTGGACCCTGGTGCACTGATTTCTGGAATCAGTTCATCAATCGGATTGCCATCGCCATTGTCCTTTCTAGGGCCTCTGGATGAGTAGCTGGCAATTTCGTCATCTGTCCTGTTGACTGTATTCTTGTCATCTGTCGCGGCAACAGTGATTGAAAGAGAAGAGGCACTCATCCCAGAAAGGCCGTCGTTGTCTTCCCCAGAGTTCCCAGCTGCGTTTGAGACCACAATGCCAGCAATCATTGCCTCGTCCAATATTCGGCTATGCATATCAGAGCCGTCAGAACCTCCGTCTTCGTGACTAGTAATCCCCCATGAGAGAGAAATGATGTCGATACCATGACTTTCCTCATCGGCACCAGACCATGCGTCGTCCTTGTGGTCGATTATCCACTGGAGGCCATTCATCGCCGACTCGTAGGCTTCCTGTTCTAGCAAGTAGTTCTCAAAAGGACCTGCCCCGACATCAGTGCCGATTCTAACGTCGACTAGCCCGGCATCAGGAGCAGCGCCGTAGAAATCAGATTGTGTCCCATCGGCTTCCAGGCCCGTTGCACTGGCCATCCCCATACAAGCAGTCCCATGCTGGTTTCCGTCATCTGGGTCAAAGGAGCCATCATCCTCGCGACCACCAGCGAGAATACATTGGGGATCGCTGTGCAGATAGCAGACCGCATCATAACCAGCTACAAACTTCCCTTCTAAACCAGGGTGTTCGTTATCGACTCCAGTGTCAACCATCGCGATATTGATGCCCTTGCCAGATAGCCCGTGGTTCCATGCTCCGATGAGGTACTCAGAGGAGTTTCTGGCCTTCACTGCTGGAGTCTGAACGTCCCCGAAGAAAATAAGCGAGCCATACCTCTCTACCATGACCACCCCTTCTAATTCTGCAAGTTGCCAAACCTGGGATGGGTTGACATCTCCTAGCAAGATAGCATCTACGATAGGTAATTCAAGATGAATGTCGAAGCCCATTGATGCTAGAATCTGTCTGTCATCACCGGAGACTTCTCTGGAGAAGGAAAGTCCGATGTTAACTGGTCCCGAGGCAACCTGTAATGAGTCGTGAATGCCATTTCTGTCTTTGTCAAGGGACGAAAATTCCCACCATTCAACATGAGGATTCCACCAGATGTCTGCCTGCATCGGAACTTCGGTACTTTGGCCGGATTCAATTATTTGGGGACTACCGAGAGGATGCTCCTGACCAGTTTCGTTCGAACTCGATGCAGCGATGCTTCCAGACAGTGGAGAGATCAATAAGGTCACCAGTGCCAAAGCAATCGGACAACGATTCATCATCACGGTGGGGACATGCGTATGTCTTCAATCCAACCTAAATTAGGGCGGTCTCGAAACACTTCGCTAAGGGTTGAGTGTGGTGGGGGCACTGGGATTTGAACCCAGATCAGCGGGTTTCTTCCGCTTAGCGTGCACCCGGCTCGCGCACGCTCTCGGTTTGCGACGGGTCGGTGCTC
>Ga0208765_1000952_pt1 | contig 18341 bp, 10 predicted proteins | sample ETNtaG_2_FD_185783 | JGI IMG/M metagenome (GOLD analysis project Ga0208765, IMG submission 185783) | Marine microbial and viral communities from oxygen minimum zone, Eastern Pacific Ocean - ETNP201406SV203 (SPAdes) (version 2) | ecosystem: Environmental > Aquatic > Marine > Oceanic ...
AACAGATTTGGCTGGAAATGTATCAGATGATGCTGTTAGTGATGGAATTACAGTTGACACAAGCCCTCCAGTTGCCGGTTATGTACATGATGGATTACAGGAGGATGAGGTCTGGACAAATACTGAGGATATGCTAGAGCTATCGTGGTATGATTTTGAGGATTCATTAACTGGCATTGCTTCGTATGAATATGCATTTGGATTCTCTCCTGGGTTAACCAATGTTGTGTCATGGACAAATGTAGGGTTAGATACATCCATTATTGATACAGGGTTAACTCTTATTCATGGTGCTACTTATTATGGATCGGTTCGAGCTACAGATAGTTTGGGACATGTTTCTACGGTTGCCGTAAGCAATGGGATATTAGCAGATTTGTTTAGTCCAACAGTTGGGGAACCAAACGATGGCGGTATGGAAGACTTGGATTATCAGGGACCATCTGATACGTTAGCAATTTATTGGACGGGGAATGATACCAGGGAAATTGCCTATTATGAATATTCAGTAGGGACAACTGCAGGTGATACAAATGTAGTTCCTTGGACAGATAATAGTTCTGCAACTTCTGTTACAATCAGCAATTTTACGTTTACTCATGAGACGGTCTATTATGCCAATGTCAGAGCATATGATGCTGCAGGGAACATGTCTTCCGTAGAATCCAGTGATGGAATTACTGCCGACTTATCCGCACCGATAGTAGGATGGATTCATGATGGACTGGGTGAGGATGAAACATTTACAGCATCTCAAACAACCGGAGAAGCAAACTGGGGTGGATTTGCTGATACTACTAGTGGGATTCAGCATTATGAATATGCGGTTGGAACAACTGCAGGAGGGAACGATGTAACTAGCGGTTGGGTCTCTGCAGGAACAAATACATCCATATCAGCTGATCTTACGTTAAATGAAACTGTAACGTATTATTATTCAATACGAGCTGTAGATAATGTAAATAATGTATCTACTGTAGTTACTAGTGATGGGATTATTACCGATTTCACAGGACCTGTAGGGACATGGGTGAACGATGGCAATGAAGAGGATATTGACCGTCAGAATTTTACCGATAGCTTTAGCGGACATTGGAGTCCGTTTACAGATGAAGGTTCTGGTTTTGAACGTTATGAGTATGCACTATTAGATACTAGCTTGTATTCATTCGGTTATCCATTTATTACACCATGGACTTCTACCATCGATACATTTTGTGTAATGAATGGGCTGACACTAGAACAGGATAATAAATATAAACTATACATTATTGGTTTTGATAGTGTGGGGAATGTAGGAGACTCGTTAATCAGTGATGGTGTTTTAATTGATCTTTCGGCACCTGGTGCACCTGCAGATCTAGTTGCTTGGTTTAGTTCGGAACGTATTTATTTGGAATGGACACCGAATAGCGAATTAGATTTTGATTATTACTCTATTTATGGGGGAACAGAAACCAACTCCACAACATTATTACTAACTACTGCTAATGCATCTGCGGAAGCATTTGTATCTGGTTTTTCCGATGGAAATACCTATTACCTTCGTATTTCAGCCACCGATGTACCTGGTAATGAAAGTGCATTTACAGTAGATGTAATGGGTATTCCTCAACCTGCAGCAATTACTCGATTAAATCCGGATCCAATTAATATTCTAAATGCCAATGAAACGCAGATCAGCATTCATTTCTCCCAGCCATTAACGGATATTGGAGAAGTATCTGCTACCTCATTAGCCTATGCAAGTATGAATCTTAGTGCAAGCTATTCCGAGCAAGATACATCAATAATCGTTCAATTTAATGATACATACGCATCATTAGACTCCATTAATCTTTCCATGAGTAATATACTGGATTGGTCTGGAGCCGGTACAGATACAAAAGAAATTACTTATACAACATATATGCTTGCTGATTATGATAAGGATCTTCAAGTTGGTGTGACGGATTTAATTCAGTTTATTGATGGGTGGAATACAGAGGATATAACTTATGAGCTAGGTCCTACTTCAGGATCCATGCCAAATCTTATTCCAGAATTAGATGGCTCGTTTACATTAATTGATGCACTAACATTTAGTCAGATGTGGTATTGGTCCAATCAAACATCTGGTGGTTTCATGGCTTTGACTGATATAATAGGTGCTCCAATTGATATTGAACAGGTCGGAAATCAAATTATACTTCACTTACCAGATGCAACCATTGCTTCCGAAATTGCTATTCAATACCCTGTAGAGGATATTGATTTCATTTATCAATCTAGTTCATTAGAAAATGAAATTATTGCTTCCAAGAAATTCGAAGATGAAATGGTCTATATGCAGCTGAATGGTTTTGTACAGGACATAGATCAAAGTATGGATAAACAACTGACAATTAATATCGATGGATCTTCCCATCAAGATTTTCCACTGATGATCAAATATCGTGTATTAGGAAGTGATGAAAAAACAATAACACAGGGATCCCATCATCTGAAGTTTGTTCCTATACCAGATGAATTTTCACTACATCAGAATTACCCTAATCCATTTAATCCGGTGACTACGATTCAATATGATATTCCAATTGATTCCGAAGTATTATTATTAGTATATGATATTCAAGGTAGACTTGTAAAAACATTAGTCAATACAAGCCAATCTGCTGGTTATAAATCAATCAGATGGAATGGAATGAATAATTATGGACAATCAGTTAGTGCAGGTATGTACTTTTATCATCTTCAAGCTATTGGCTATTCCAAGGTGCGGAAGATGGTGCTGTTGAAATAAAAACCTGCCAAGGGCACACAATCAAGGGTACACAGAACTATATTCAAACTTTGGATTTATGTATGTTAATTAGTATTTTACTGTCGATAAAGAAAGATTTTTGCGGGCGTCGTATAATGGCTATTACCCGAGCTTCCCAAGCTCGTGACGTGAGTTCGATTCTCATCGCCCGCTCTTCAAAATAAGTATGGTTATTTATAGATTTATACCTCTTGTTATTTCCTGGATTTTAATTTCCGCTCAGAATTATATGAATGGAAATAAATTATTAATGATAGGAAGTTTAGTTGTCCCAATGCTGCTGTTAGTTATGAGAAGGCCAGTATTACTTTTTGTTCAATGGACAACATTTTTTGGAATCATTGTTTGGATAAGAGCTGGTGTGCATTATATAAGTTATATAATTGATCCAAATGGCAATTATTTTATGGTGGTTATATTTTTTTCAATCCTTTCTTTATGGACAGTGGCAAGCGGGCTTTTATTATATGATGATAATATTCGCCGTTTGTATCGTTTGTAAATTTCAAAAAAATCAAAGGTATAGCATCGATTCAATAACGTAGTTTTTACTTATGAAAATTAATCATATAGAGAGAGATAGTATTGCCGAATCCATTGGTCTTAAAAAAGGAGATCAATTGTATTCAATTGATGGATCTAGAGTTAAAGATGTTATTGACTATCGATTTAAAGTAGCGGATGAAAATATTGTTATTAAGGTTAAAAAAGGTGAAGAACTTATTGAATACGAAATAGAAAAGGATATTGATGATAATCTGGGAATAGGATTTGATGATTTTAATATTCGTGCATGTGCTAACGATTGTGTTTTTTGTTTTGCTGATCAAAACCCTCCTGGGATGAGAGAAGGTCTCTATTTTCGTGATGGAGATTTCCGTATGTCATTTCTTTATGGACATTTTATTACAATGACTAATATGGGATGGAAACAATTGAAACGAGTAGTTGAACAGCAATTATCTCCTTTGTATGTATCTGTTCATGTGACAGACCCAGACAAAAGACTAGAAATGTTTTTATATGGTAAGGATGATTTTTTAATGAAAAAATTTGAATACCTAACGGAGAATGGTATCGAATTACATGCGCAAGTTGTTCTTTGCCCAGGATGGAATGATGGAAAGTTTTTAGAAAAGACAATTGAAGATATTTATTCCTTTTATCCATATGCATTATCTATGTCTATCGTGCCAGTAGGTCTTACAAAACATAGAGAAGGATTACCCAATCTTCCTCAAGTAACAAAGGAATATGCTAAAAAATTTATTCCAATAGGTCAGAAACTATCAAAAAAATATCGTCAAAAGAATGGGAGTAATTTTGTTTTTCTTAGCGATGAATGGTTTTTGAAGGTAGGCAATGAAGTACCAGATTTAGATTACTATGCTGGACATGATTTAATTGAAAATGGAGTTGGTCAGGTAGCCCATTTTATGGATAATTGGAATAAAGAGATTAATAATTACGATTCATTTAAGGATATATCAAAAAAAGTTACAATTTGCACTGGAACTCTAGTCGCAAACTATTTTCAAGAGAATTTTTTACCCCTTTTTGAATCTTTTTCAAATTTAGATATTCAGTTAAAACCTATAAAAAATATGTTTTTTGGTGAAGATGATGTAACGGTAAGTGGGCTTTTAACTGGTCATGATATTATATCCCAATTACAGGGAGAACAATTAGGCGATTTAGTATTATTGTCAAACCGCATTTTAAATGAAGATAATACGGTAACATTAGATGATATGAATTTGGAAAAGATATCCAATTCTTTAAATATACCAGTTAAAGTTGTTGATGATTCACCAGCTGCTTTCTTTTCGGCGTTATAGTTTATGAGTAGACCTTCAATAGCAATTATTGGTCGTCCTAATGTAGGTAAATCAACTTTATTTAATCGTTTGGTAGAAAAACGGAAAGCGATTGTCGATGCCAAAGAAGGTATAACAAGAGACCGGATCAGAGGGACGCTTGAATGGGAAAATCGTTTGTATGATATTATTGATACAGGTGGATATATCCCTGATGATGTTGATGTCTTTAATGCGGCTGTACGTGAACAATCAGAGATAGCGATTCAAGAAGCAGATTTTATTTTATTTCTTGTTGATGGGAGAGAAGACCCTACTTCAAGTGATAAGGATTTGGCGAATTTAGTACGTAAATCAGGTAAACCTCATTTATTGGCTGTAAATAAATGCGATTCTATGGATTCAGATATTCAACAGTTTCGGTTTCATGAATTAGCCTTAGAACCTGTTATGGCATTATCTGCATTAACAGGAAGACTAACAGGAGATATATTAGAAAAAATTTCATCATCATTAGGACATATCTCTGATAAAGAAAGCGACGATGCATATATGCGGTTAGCTATTGTCGGCATGCCTAATGTTGGAAAATCTTCCCTTACGAATGCATTGCTTCAAAAAAATCAGACAATTGTAACGCCAATAGCAGGCACTACGCGAGATTCAATCGATACAGCCTTTAAATGGTATGGAAAGACAGTTACCTTGGTTGATACTGCTGGACTACGTAAAAAGGCTAAAGTAAGCGATAATATTGAGTTTTATAGCAATCTTAGAACACATAGCGCAATTGAACATGCAGATGTTTCTTTAGTATTAATTGATGCAGAGAAGGGATTTAGTAAGCAAGATAAAGCAATTGTTGATTTAGTGATTAAAAAAGGGAAAGGGTTAGTTCTGTTGGTAAATAAATGGGATCTTATTGAGGCAGATACAAATACGATGTCTGAAATGAAGAAAGAAATTCAACGACAATTCAAGGCTCTGGATCATTATCCAATATTATTTATTTCTGCACTTACAAGAAGGCGTGTATCAAATATTTTAAAAATAGCTGATGAGGTATATCATACAAGAATGAAAAAAATTAGTACAAAATTATTAAACAATTTTCTTGATGATGCAGTAAAGAAGATGTCTATTCCAGCTATCAAAGGTAGAATGATACGAATAAAATTTATTAATCAAGTAAGGACTTCTCCTCCAATGATAATTCTTCATACAAATTATCCCAAATTAGTTCCAGTGCATTATCGTCGTTATATAGAAAATCAATTAAGAGAAACGTTTGATTTTCGTGGAGTTCCCATCAAATTAGCATTTAGAAAATCATAAATAATGCAATTAATATGTAAAAAAGGAACATTTGTTAAAAGGGTTTGGGAGCGGGTGGTAGCCAAACCAAGGAGGCAAGTGGAGGGTGAACTTTGGGTAATAATCCCGCTCCCTTACTTAAATAAATGATTATAATATGAAAAAGTTCCCAAAATATTATATTATGGTTGTCTTTTTATTTCAAATAATCCTATTAACTTTTGTTTCTAATCCTTTTTTAAATGCACAGAGTAAAAAAGAATTAAAAGTATCATTTTGGAATGCAGAAAACCTATTTGATTTAGATAATGACCCAGAAAAGAACGATGATGAGTTCTCTATAGGGGGAAGAAAAAATGTTACTACTGAAATATATGATTTGAAGCTCAAAAATTGTGGAGAAGTTCTTCAAGATTTAAATGCAGATATATTGGGCATTTGTGAAGTTGAAAATAGATTTATGTTAGAGGAGTTAAATCGATCTTACATTAATCGAGATTATTCTATTGTTCACTATGATTCCCCGGATAACCGAGGGATTGATTGTGCATTATTATACGATGCAAAAGTATTTAAGCTGTTAGAATCAAAACCTGTCGAAAATCTATTGCCAGGAAATCTTCCAACAAGAGATATTATTCATGTGAAAGGATTATTTCATGATCAGCCTCTTCATATTTTTGTAAATCATTGGCCATCAAATTATGGAGGAAGAGAAAAGGCTATACCGAAGCGAGCGGCAACATCTAATTTGCTTGAGAATGTACTTTTAAGTATTTTAGAAACGGATCCAGATGCAGATATATTATTAATAGGAGACTTTAATGAAGAGCCTACAGATTCTAATATTATTGAACTTATAGATATGAAAAATGGAAATAGAAATGCCAAACCGTTTATTAATTTAATGGATCCATTAGTTGGAAGAGAAAAAGTTGGAACATATGTATATCGTGGTAAAGATAATCTAATTGATCAAATCATTATTAGTTCTGGGTTGATTAATTCTGGTCCATTAAATATAATTCCCGGATCTATTGAAATACTGGATTTGCCAAAATACCGTCAGCAAGAGGGAAAATATGCACATTACCCTTTTCGATTTTGGGCAGGAAATCGTTTGTTGGGTGGATATTCTGATCATCTTGCTATCAGCTGTACTTTATTTATTGATCGTTAGCAGATGTTCCAAAAATTGAAACATAATGTATTTATTGTACTAATCTTTTTCTTCGTTGGTTGCGCACTTGATAACCCCGATGAAAATAAACTTCCTCAATGGTCAACAATATTAGAGGTACCTATTATTCAGACAACTCTTGATCTGAATGAATTTCTTGAAGACTCATTGATTGCTACTTATCCATTAGGAGAAGGAGGCGATTCGATTTTTGTTTTTAACAAAACGATTCAATTGGATACGGTTACAGTTGGAGATAAACTAAAAATTGATCCAATTGAGAAGGATATTGTTCAATATGCAAGTGCCATAGATATTGATAGTTCACAAACAACATTTTCCATAGGGTATGATTCTGTAGGAATAGATGATATATCTGAGTTTATTGATGCAGAAATAGGATTAATTGATTTAAATAATATTGGGAGTCAAAATACGGACCCAATATCATTTTCTGATGCAATGCCATCATCTTTGGTTGATATAATTGAAGCAGCTATAACTGCCGCTGGAGGTAGTGCTGAAGTTATAGTTGATACGGCTGCACTTGTTCCACAGCAAAAAATAATTAGTTTTGACTCATTTACTTCTGCAACAATCGATTCGGGCTTTATCGATGTGAAAATATATAATAATTTGTTTATTCCTCTTGGGGCGCCAATATATGTTGATATTAAGAATAGTATTGGTACTGAGTTATTCCAATTAGTTTGGAATTCAGAAATTGCTACAGGTGATTCCTCAACTATTTCTCATAATGTGAGTGGAATGATGTTGCCAGGTGATATGTTGGTAGAGGTTTCAGGCACATCAAATGGATCACAGGGCGAAGAAGTTGCTATTACAACTGCAGATCTAAGTTCAACATTCACCATTAACGTTTCTGCACGAGATTTTAGCGTATCAGAGGCAACAGCTGTAGTGCCATCACAGACAATTAATGACACAAGTGTCATTACATTAAATCCATCAGAAACAATTGTAGAACAAGCGGTTATGTCACATGGAGAGTTGGATATTGCTGTAACAAATAATCTGCTTTTAACAGGGAATATACTTCTCAATATACCAAGTTTATATTATGAGTCAATAGATTCAACATTAAAATTAAACTTCTCATTAGAATCAGGCTCATCTTCTATGCCTACAGTAGATTTAGATGGATGGTCTTTACTAATGAACTTTGATAATCAGTCGTTAGACTATAACTATATCATCATAACCAATGATACAGATCCAGATAATATTTCAATATCACAAACAGATAATGTGGAACTTGATTTAAATATTTCTGATATATTTTTTAGCTCTGTAACGGGACAAATTGAATCCCAAATTGTAGAGAAATCTGGGGATATTAACATTGAATCTGAATCTAGAATTCAAAGCGCCAGTATCTCAAATGGACAAATGAATTTAATTGTGGATAACAGTATTGGTGGATCATCGAATGTTCATTTAACAGTACCAGAACTAATTACAGGAAATAGTATGCTGGATACAGTATTGTTTATTGATTCTGGAGAGAATGAATTTATAATTCCTCTTTCTGATTATGAATTGCTTCCCGTAAGCGTTGATGATCAACGATTAACGTATAATACAAATACAACTACTTTAGTTGAAACAAGCACCTATTTCTTACATGATTCTATTAGTATTACTATGAATCTTTCTGATTTAACATTTAATGCTGTTTCAGGTTATTTGAATCAAGACGATAATATTCAAATGGATAGGATTAATTTAGATAATGATACAAAGATTCAAAGTGCAGAGATTGATTCAGGGAAAATATTATTTACTGTTCAAAATTTTATTGGATTAGAAGCAGATGTTATATTTTCAATAGAGGAATTAAAGCAAGGAAGCGATCCTCTTGAAACTTCATTTCAAATAAGTTCATCTACCGATCCGTTTCAACGTGAAATCGATTTATCAGGTTACACCTTAAGTCTACCGTTAGATTCACAAAGTGTGAATTATACATCAACTTTGTCAATTCCAAATGATCAATTATTATCATTAACTCTTAATGATTCTATTGCAATAGATGTATTAATTGACACCTTATGGTTTGGTTCCATAACTGGAATTGTTGATACTGTGGATGTTTCAATTGATACAGTTAAAAAAGAAATTTCCGCCCTTCCTGAAGATATGGATGGATTTGATTTTGCAAATGTAGAAATTTCAATAGATTTTGAATCAGGGATAACTATCCCTGTATTTTTAGACTTAACCTTAGAATCAAGTAATTCTAATGGTGCTTCTGAAACTGTTTCTATTTCCAACTGGAATATTTCTGATAGTTCAACTGTAATTGTTCCAAATGCAAGTACGTTAATTAATGTACAGCCAGATCAAATATTGGCATATGGATCTGCAAGAGTGGGTGGAGACGGAACTATAGGCTCAGTGACATCAGATGAAATTATCTTGGGTGAGCTTTCTGTTAGAGCTCCACTTGAATTTGAGATAGGTCAAAATGCATTAATCACTACAGACCCTACATTGTTAAATGAAAATGATTCTGATATCGTTCCTGAAGAGATTGAGAACATTGTACTATTTGTTGAATATGATAATGATTTTGAATTTGGAAGCATGATTACTGTATCAATGAGTCAGGATACTTTAGATTTTGAATCCGGCACTGCGGATCTCTTGATAGATGAGTTACAGATAGGGTCGACATCCACTGGTCTCGATTCAATTGAATTAAATGATAATCGATTGGGTTTATTTAACCAGGATAGCATATATCTAAGGGTAGAAATAAAAGTCATTGGTCAAGAAGATGATAATGGAAATCCTGTTTCATCAAAGTTTTTAAGTACGGATGAGATGCATTTAAACATTTATGGACGAGTGCAGTATCTTATTGATGGACCTGATATATTGGATTCCGAATGATGAAATATATATACCCATCTCTATTTCTTTTTTCAATTATGTTTGCACAACATAATCCTATACAAACTGCTACTGCGGGCGCGTACCATGCGCGCTTATTTGGAAATCAGGCTATTCAAAATAATCCTGCATTACTAGGGAAATTTGGGGAAAAAATTGTACTCGGATCTGTTGAAATAGACAGTTTGATCATTGAAGTTCCTGACTCATTAAATACTCAAGAAAATGATAGCAATATTGTTGTCATCGATTCATTGATCAACTATTTCTCGGTGCAATTAATTGCTAACCCTGATCGTAAAATGGTAAAAAAAGTAAAGAAAGAATATCTTTCAAAGTATGGTAGAGAGATTCATGCGGTAATAATTGCTGAAGAATCCATGTACAAATTTCGTGTTGGTGATTTTTTTTCGAGAGACTCTGTAAATATATTTAGAGATTCACTTATCGCATCAGGTTATGATGATGCTTGGGTAGTTACCTCTAATCAGCCCTTGCCATTAAAAGATCAGATGACTCCGTATTTCACAATGACGATTGTGAGTTTTGAAGGGGATTTAGGAAACAATACTTTATATCCTGAGTGGATAAACAATCAATTATTTGGTGGATTGGATTTACGTGGTAATTCAGAAAAGGAAAGTTTTCTTTCCATATTTAATTCAAATGGGATTGATATAAATTTTCAAGGAGGACTAAACTGGCTCAATTTTGGTATGGGGAACTTAGCCATATCAATGTTCCAACCGAAAATATATAGTTCTTTAACATTACCCAAAGAAATTATGGATGTATTATTTAATGGTTTACAATTTGATCAACCTCAAGATTTCTCAAATCTATCGTTAGATTTATTATTTGCAGCACCATTGTCACTTTCGTACGGGCGACAATTACAGATTCCTGCTTTACAAGGTAAAGTAGATAAATTTTATGCTGGTGCAGGAATTAATATATTACTGGGCCTTACCGATGTTCATGTAGAGTCAGATAATATGCAAATTGTTACAACATCAGATAGTATTTTTATAAAAGGTAGAAATAGTTTGATCACAAATATTGATCATGATAACAATATATCTCTTGGAAATGGTTTTAGTATAGATTTAGGTGTTGCTGCCAATATTAATCCTAAAATAAATGTTAGTCTCGCAATGCAAAATTTGCTTGGTTCAATTACTTGGCCTAAGACATATAATAATTTCCATGAATTCTCCATAAGTGTTTCCTCGGATGAATTAGAAGATATTAGTGATTATAATAGTACTGAAATGGATTCATTAACAGAAAGTTTTACGATTAATGATACAACATATAATTTGGGATCTAGAAATACGAAATACCCAGGGAAAATAGTGTTAGGTGGATCGTATAAAATATCTAATATATTTGTTTTAGATATTGCTTTAACTCAATATTTGAAAAATGATTACTTTTCACAAACGGACCCAAAAATTTCAATGGGATTAGAGATCGCATCTCTTCCAAAATTTCCAATATATCTTGGTATGAGTACGGGTGGAATGTATGGATTTACTTGGGGTGGTGGATTTTCCCTTAACCTAGGTGGCTTTCAATGCAACGTAGGTGTTGGAGAAAATGGAGGTTTCCTCAATAGCGCTAAGGGAGTTCGCTTCTCTACAGAGTTCCGTTTAATTTTTTAATTTAAACTCACCATTGACCATAAGCAATTTGTGTTCTAACTTTGCCGGCGCTTTTTTATTAAAAATTAACGATCGCGGGGTAGAGCAGTCTGGTAGCTCGTCGGGCTCATAACCCGGAGGTCGCAGGTTCAAATCCTGCCCCCGCTACTTTAAAAAGCCCCTCCTAGAATATTTCTTGTAGGGGTTTTTTTTCATTCCTTTAGGATGATTATTTTAATTATCCTCTTAATTGATTATGAGAAAAGATAACTATAGAAATATCGCCATAATTGCTCATGTTGATCATGGGAAAACAACTCTTGTAAATGGGATGTTAAAACAGAGTGGTACGTTCAAAGCACATCAAGATGTAGCAGATAGGATCATGGATTCAATGGATCTTGAAAAAGAACGTGGAATTACCATTACTGCAAAAAATACAGCAGTATTTTATAATGAAATAAAGATTAATATTCTTGATACACCAGGACATGCTGATTTTGGAGGAGAAGTAGAAAGAAGTTTAAATTTAGTGGATGGTGCTTTACTTCTTGTTGATGCAAGTGAGGGCCCCTTGCCGCAGACGCGCTTTGTATTAAAAAAAGCCCTTGAAAAAGAATTACCAATTATTTTAGTCATCAATAAGATTGATAGGTCGGATGCAAGAATCAGTGAAGTGGTCGATGAAGTGTATGATTTATTTATTGATCTTGATGCTTCCGATAAGCAAATAGAATTTCCAATTATTTATTCAAATGCTAAACAGGGGATATCTCATAATAATCTTGAAGATAAATCAACTGATCTTACCCCATTATTTGAATCTATTATTGATAATATTGAAGGACCGAAAGTATCCGATAATGATACACCGCAATTTTTAATTACAAGCCTAGATTATGATTCTTATGTAGGACAGATAGCTGTTGGCAGATTAAATAATGGTTCATTGTCAATGAATAAGTTGTATTCACTATGTACTGTTGATGATAATAAACCAAATCAAAAGTTCTCTGCACTTTATACATTTCAAGGATTAAATAAGATGCAGGTTGATGAAGTGGAAGCAGGAGATATAATTGCTTTTGCTGGTATAGAAGGTATTTCCATTGGTGATACGATATCCGATAATGAAAGCCCAGAACCGTTACCTCGAATTAAGGTAGATGAGCCAACCGTATCAATGCTATTTTATGTTAATGATAGTCCTTTCTCAGGACAGGATGGGAAATTTTTAACTACAAGACACATATCGGAAAGGTTGAATAAGGAAACGTTAAGTAATGTTGCAATTCAAGTCATTCCTACAAGTAGAACCGATGTATACGAGGTGCGCGGTAGAGGAGAGCTGCAAATGGCTATTTTAATTGAAACCATGAGAAGAGAAGGGTTTGAGTTTATGGTTTCAAAGCCCCAAGTAATTACTAAAAAAGAAGGCGATAAAATTCTTGAACCAATGGAAAAAGTATTTTTGGATGTACCGGAAGATAATGTTGGTATATTGACTGAAAAACTTTCTACAAGAAAAGGAAAAATGACTAATCTTCAAAATCATGGTACGGGTCGTGTAAATATTGAGTTTTCAATACCATCAAGGGGGCTTATCGGATTTAGATCGCAATTTATGACAGATACAAAGGGCGCAGGTATAATGAACAAATTATTTGATGGGTATGCACCTTGGTTTGGCCCTATTCCTCAAAGAAATTCTGGTGCAATTGTTTCAGATCGTAATGGAAAAGTAACAACATATGCATGTGTGGGAATGGTAGACCGTGGAGAATTATTTTTAGATGTTGGAACAGATGTATATGATGGAATGGTTATTGGAGAGCGTAATAGAGAAGGAGATTTAAATGTTAATATTACCAAAGAAAAAAAACTGACGAATATGCGTGCCTCAGGATCAGATAATACAGTAACACTCCGCCCACCAAGAAATTTATCATTGGACCAATACATTGAATTTATTGCGGAAGATGAATTGGTAGAAGTAACACCAATAAATATCCGACTAAGAAAAATGGAATTGGATCAGAATAAACGATTATCTATGAAAAGAAAAGAAAAACATAATTAAATGATAGAATCAATATGGATTTTATTGATAACATATTTTTAATTTTTGTTTTATAAATTATAGTGAATTTGATAAATATCAATTTTAATAAAATCTAAAGGAGCAATCTGTGTCACAACATTCGTTTCAGACTGAAGTTAGTCAGCTACTTAATCTTATCATACATTCCTTGTACTCTCATAAGGAAATATTCCTTCGCGAATTAATATCAAACGCATCTGATGCGTTAGATAAACTTCGTTATTTAACCTTAACAAATGATGATTTTAAATCATTGAATTTTGATCCAAAAGTATCAATGGAATTTGTAGATGGAGATAATCCTACATTAACAATTACTGATACGGGCATTGGGATGAGTAAGAAAGAATTAGAAAATAATCTAGGTACCATTGCACGATCAGGAACAAAAAACTTTTTAAGTAAAATGTCTGGGGATGCGCAAAAAGATGCTCAATTGATTGGTCAATTTGGAGTTGGTTTTTATTCAAGTTTTATGGTTGCAGATCATGTGGATGTAGTGAGCCGAAAAGCAGGTAATAAAGAGGCCTGGAAATGGTCTAGTGATGGAAAATCAGGTTTTGAAATTGTAAAAGATGTTAAAAAAGATAATGGTACGGTTATTACACTGTATTTGAATGATGAAGGCAAAGAATTTGCGAACCGATGGCAGATTGAAAATCTTGTAAAAAAATATTCGGATCATATTGATTTCCCAATATTTCTAACCTATCCTGATATTGAGTATGATGATGAAGGCAAAGAAAAAAGTAGATCTTCCAAGACAGATCAAGTAAATAATGCAAAGGCATTTTGGACTCGTTCACCAAAAGAGGTGAAAAAGAAGGAATACAAAGAATTTTATAAATCATTATCCAATACTATGGATGATCCCTTTGAATGGGTTCATTATCGTGCGGAAGGTAGTTTGGAGTATACTATTTTGTTTTTTATTCCTTCAAAAGCTTCGCCTGATATTTATCGAGCAGATTATCAATCCGGCGTAAAGTTATACGTAAACCGTGTGTTTATTACCGATGATGATAAAGAACTTCTCCCACCATGGATGCGCTTCGTAAAAGGGATAATTGACTCTTCTGACTTACCATTGAACGTGAGCCGAGAAATTCTTCAACAAAATCGAGTGATGGCAAATATTCGATCGAATTCAGTAAAAAAAGTGCTGGATAAATTGCAAACCGTTGCAAAGAATAAAGAAAAATTTGCAGAGTTTTATGAACAATACGGTAGATTGATTAAAGAAGGTGTATATCAAGATTTTGAACATAAAGATGCGTTAACTGATTTGTTGCGATATGAATCAACAAAGGAGGATGGTCTTGTATCACTAAAAGAATACGTTGATAGGATGAAAGATGATCAAAAATCCATTTATTACATTACGGGACAAAATCAGATTTCTTTACGTAATTCACCTCTTTTGGAAATGTATGAAAAAAAGGGCATAGAAGTTCTCATATTAGATGATGAAATAGATGAAATAGTTATTTCATCTGTTCCAAAATATAACGAGAAAGAACTTAAATCCGTGAATCGTAGTGGGGCTGCAGATGATTTTTCTGAAGATAAAGATAAAAACAAAGAAGAAGCTCTAAAGCCAGTACTGAAGAAAATAAAAAAGATCTTAGGGGACAGAGTAAAGGATGTAAAAGTATCCAGTCGTTTGAGTGATTCTCCTTCTTGTGTTGTGGTAGATGAAAATGATCCAACAGCTCAAATGCAGGAGATGATGCGGTCCATGGGGCAAGCAGAATTACCTGATGTGAAGCCAATATTGGAAGTAAATCCTAATCATAAGATTATCAAAAAATTAAAGGATAAAATAAAACAAAAGTCATTTAACGATATTGCCTTTCTATTATATGAACAAGCGCTAATTCAGGAAGGTGTAAAGCTTGATAATCCTGCGGAATTTACTGAACGACTCAATAAAGTGATTGTTGAAACTTTATAGCCTATATCAGCACGAGTAACTTAAATAAAATAATCAAGGAAGCCTGCGTTGATTCAACAATACAGGCTATTCAAGCTGAGCAAGATGGCGCTGATAGAATTGAATTGTGCAAAGACCTTGAGCTTGATGGTCTTACCCCAGATGAAAATGTTATTAAGAATACATTAATTTCTGTAAATATACCTATAAAAGTAATGATTCGCCCACGAGCTGGGAATTTCATTTATCATTATGATGATGTAAAAAAAATGGAACGAGATATTGATCTTTGTAAAGATTTGAATATACCCGAGGTTGTTATTGGTGCATTAACGAATAGTGCAAATATTGATATCAAATTAACAGACAAACTTGCTACAAGAGCCCACCCAATGGCAGTTACATTTCATAAAGCAATTGATTATACGGAAGATATTCTATTTGAATTAAATCGATTATCCAAAATCGATCATATATCAAGTATTTTAACTTCAGGTGGAGAGAATACTGCACTTCAGGGTGCCAGCATGATAACTAAAATGATTAATAAATTCGGAAAACGGTTTACAATTATTGCTGCAGGTTCCATTACGAATGAAAATCTAGTTCAAGTACATGATTTAATAGATGCGAATGAGTATCATGGTAAGAAAATTGTTTGTAGCTTATAGAGATATAATTTATTCGACAATGGATCTAATTATCCATATAGTTCAATGAAAATAAATATAACAGTTTAAACTATGATGTATCGTCTAACTATATATGTAGCTTTAATAACTACCATTGTTTTTGGTAAGTCATATACCATTGATAATGTTGAAATTCAGTCAACCATAGGAAAAGATGGTATTGTGCGTATTACGGAAAAGAGAGTATTTACCTTTAAAGGTAACTTTACGTATGCATATCAAATTATTGATAAAAAAAACTTTAAAGAAATATTTGATATTCAGGTTTCAGAAAATGGACGTGACTATATAAATGATAAGTCTTCTGATCCATATACATTTAAGATAATTCCTTCAAAAAAATCAATCAAGATTCGCTGGTATCACCATTCAAAGGATGAAACAAAAGAATTTGTTGTTTCCTACAAGCTAAGAGATGCAATACGGATTGGTCCAGAAGATGCACAATTTCACTGGACATATTTAGGGTCTGATTGGGACAAAAGCGCCAATCAGCTCCGTATTGAACAGAGGTTTGAAGAAGTAATTCCTAAGAAAGAATTATGGTTTGAAGCAACAGGGATTAAACAGGAAAATAGAAATTTAAGTTATAGTGGTAATAAATTATCTCTAGCAACTGGTAGAGTCTCTCATGAAAGAAAAGTTCGAATAAACACAATATTTCCCAGCAGTTATTTTACAGTATTAAATGTAAATGATAAGAATTTTTCCAGGAGTTCGCATTTTAATGATTTAGAACAAAAAGAAAAGAAAAGTTCCTTATCAAACATTGTTTCTATTGCAGTAATTATCTTTTCAATATTTTGGTTAATCGCTCGATATCTTAAACATGGAAGAGCACATAAAATTGAAGCGGAGAATATAGATCCAGATCATATTCAATGGCCTACGGAACACCACCCTGCATTGGTATCATATCTTTATTCAGGGCAAGAAGTTACAGGTCATGCAATACTTGCAACATTGATGAGGCTTGGGCAAAAAGGATGCATTACAGTAAAGGAAATAGAAACAACAAAGAAATCTTTTTTTCGAACGAAGAAAAAGAAAAATATACAAATCAGTAAAGGAGACAGTTCTCCACAATCCAATTTAGATCATTGGGATAAAATTCTTTTAGAGCAAGTGAATAGTTGTTTAAACAAGGGAGAAAATACACTGGATAAATTGTTTACATCCCTGTCATACGATAGCACCTTTATGAGCTCATGGAAAAAAGAAATAAAAAGAAATATAAAAAAGAATCATTGGAAGGATTCTCCTCCACTGTTTGGTTCATTTATATTTTTATTTGGACATTTACTTATGATTGGATTAGAAGTGTACATGTTTAATGGACCCGTTTCGTTTATAGCAATATGTATCCTTCTAGGCATGGGAATCGTTGGTGCTTTTGCTATGTCACGATTATCAAGAGAAGCAAAAGGATATCAGAAAAGTTGGAAAACAATGCATTCATTCATCAAGAGAAAAAAAATCCCCCAAAATCATGATTTGGATATGAATAAGTTGCTGCAATATTCTATCGTTATTGATGCTGTGAACGGTTTAAAGAAAATCCTAAAAAATTATGGACCTAAAGGTGAAGATACATTTATTTGGTTTGGAGGTTCAGGTGATGGTTCAATGAATATGGATACCTTTTCTTCCAGTATTTCAAGTATGGTTGACACAGGCGCAGCAATGAGCGCTGGATTTGCAGGAGATGGCGGAGCTGGCGGCGGCGGCGGTGGAGCTGGCGGTGGCGGTGGTGGTGGTGCAGGCTAGCATAAAATAAAAGCGGGAACTACCACATTATAATTATCCATGTCTTTTTCTGTGATACAAATCATATTTTATTTCATTAAAAACATTAACTTTCAAAGTTGTTTTGTAATTATCTAATCTAGATAATCCTTAAATATATTAGTGAATATGGTTAATATATTTTATTGTCATATGT
>Ga0208765_1000956_pt1 | contig 18322 bp, 14 predicted proteins | sample ETNtaG_2_FD_185783 | JGI IMG/M metagenome (GOLD analysis project Ga0208765, IMG submission 185783) | Marine microbial and viral communities from oxygen minimum zone, Eastern Pacific Ocean - ETNP201406SV203 (SPAdes) (version 2) | ecosystem: Environmental > Aquatic > Marine > Oceanic ...
ATGCTGCAGAAGAACAAGGAGGAGACATCAGAGGGATGCAAGCCGCTCGAATTTTAGTAGTGGGTCCTGAACAATTATCGAAACCATGGATGGAGACAATTACCGACATTCGAGTAGATGACCACCCAGAACCTCTGACTGAATTAAGTCGTTTACTGGAGATTCAGAATGCCTATTCTAATCTATCAAAATACCAAGAAGGGAATGCAATAGAATCTGAACTATCTTCTGAAATCCCTGAAATTGCATTTTGGAGATCCGTCGATCTCGTCAGTAAGGGTCGGCATGAAGAAGCCAAAGAACTCGTCAAAGTAGCCCTTGAAGAACACCCGGGTTGGGAAGAACTTCTCATCCGATGCGCTAAGAACAACCTTGCTGGTATTTCCGAAGAAACAGTCCGGACATTATTGGAAAGGTAACCTTTCATGTCGGGAATATGTTAATCGTTTGGAATAATCAACTCAGCCAATTGTATCATTAGTTTGACATTTTGAACCAAAATTTCTGATTCTCGAGTGAAACCCCTCATACGAGTGGAGCTGATAGAATCATCAGAAACTACCAAATTCTTCAGCATATTTCTTGCCTCTAAGAGTTTAGATTGAATATGGGGTGTGAGAAATTCCTTTACCTTATATTCATCATCTCCTTTGATGGTGAATGCACTATCAAAGACATGATTATTAGTGTGAATATCTTGTTTACCAGACAACTTTGCGATTTTCCCTAGGATTGCCCCCTCACGCTTTACTACTAATCCGAGATTGAGTGGCTGGGAAAAACTCACATCATAATTCATGTAAGTAATACTACTCTGCCCATGCTGTTCTGTATGCGCCCAAACCGAACAACTCAGTTGTTTTCCAATTACCCCACTCATTCTATATTTGCCAAACATTCGCGTAACTGGAGTAAAATCGAGACCCAATTCTGTTGCAGCTTGTTTCCAAGCATCATTATTTTTCGTCCGACGCCCCCTCACAAGATAAAAGATGAAGAAAATGATCAAGCCAACTGCTACTAAGATGAGTCCGCAGCACATTGCATACCAAACCTCGTCTCCCATCTACTTCACCTGATTCTAGAGATTCGGTCCAACGTATTACAGTTTACATCAAGAGAGGGGCCATGTGAAACCCGTCTTTCGGAAGGGTACCCTCTAGAATAGAATAGTGGGCATGTCTTCGGTGGACGCTCGTCACCAACGATAAATGTTCCACGATCTCCTCCGCCCCGCTTTCCCAAGGCATCCAGCATCCCCGGTCGGGCTGCTCGCTTCCGCGCCTGACCTGATTCCCGAGCTTGAGACGGTCGACACTTCCCTACGGAAGTGTTCTCCGCCAACCTGGATCTCTTGGGGGCGAGACATCGACGTTAACCGCAGGGTTATCATCGGCTCGTATTCGCCGCCCTCAGACTTCAGGCCACCATTTTTGACGATTTGTGGATGATAGAGCACGTCAACACTCCCCCTAGCCCAACTATCGCGGGTAGCGCTCACCTATGAACAAAACGATGTGGATTAGACCGCTTGAAACTCAAACTTCCTCAATTTCAAGAGGTTTTGATTCATTCAGTCTCATATTTCGAGGGGCAACCAGTTTGAATCTCATTGGCAGACAAATGCCAATTGCCGCCGTCTTGCGATAATTCACCTTTGACAGCGATGGTGCGACCCTCCTCAAAGCCATCAGGAACGGCGATTGAAGCGAAAGATACGCTCAGTTCGGAAGACAATCCTTCCAGAGTAAAAGTCGAGGATTGATTGTCCACAGAGCCGAAGCGAACAATCCCTCTAAGATGGATCTCACTCGAATCATGATCCTCGGGTGATTCCATGACTTCATCGACAGTGTACTGAATCTCAGGGTCTACAGTCATGAACATCAGCCCAACTAGCCCGAGCATAACCACAGCTACCAAAGCTAGTCGCGTAAGACGGTCGTTGCGCACAATCACTCCCCCAAGTGCGGTGTTGAATAGCATTACTCCAAACCGAGCAAACAATTCGCTCAAGTTCGTGAATAACCGACCGCTTCCTGCAAGTCGGTGAATCCATCGGCAGCCAGTCTCTTTTTGATGCCTCGAGTAGCCCTACCAACCACAGAAGGACCCTGGAAAACCATAGCTGAATACAACTGAAGCAACGATGCCCCATTGGTAATCGCATTCCATGCAGTCTCACCAGATTCGATACCCCCACAACCAACGATCGGAACTTTATCCCCGACAGCGTCATACAATTCACCAATCATCTCGATTGACTTCGAATGTAGTGGGCGCCCCGATAATCCACCCTGTTCTGCAAGTATACGCCTCGACCTCGTATTCGAAGGAGGAGGGCGCCCAATCGTGGTATTCGTAGCAACAAAGCCATCGATTCCAGCAGAGAGTGCAGCGCCCGCACACGACAACAAAACATCTGTTTCAAGGTCGGGTGAAAATTTCAGAAGAATGGGTTTCAGTCCCGAGCGCCTTTCCCGTATCGCGGTGCAGGCCCTGACAACATCACGAATGTGGGAATCCTCCTGAAGTTCCCTAAGACCTGGTGTATTCGGTGAGGAGACATTGAGGACAAAGATGTCTGCGTGATCGTATAGTAAGTTGAACGTCTCAGCGTAATCAGCAGGGGCGCGGGCATTGTCCACGGTTTTTGAACGCCCGATATTAGCAGCAACAGGCGTGTGAGGCCACCGTCCGGCAGTACGCCGAGCAGTTAGCGTCTCTCTGATACTCTGAGCTCCAGGATTATTGAATCCCATACGATTAATCAAGGCACTGTCAGTATCGGAACGGAACATCCTCGGTTTTGGATTACCCTCTTGTGGGAATCGAGTAACCCCCCCATACTCTAACCATGAGAATCCTAATGCCGGCCAAGCCCCCAAAGCCTTGGCCGATTTATCGAAGCCAGCAGCCAAACCTAGTGGATGTCTGAACAATCTTCCAAAAACTGTGATCGGCAGAGATGGAGTTCTGTAAATTGAACTCACTAACTTCTGAGCTCCTCTGTTTTCAACAAAAGTCGAGAGCGCTCGGACACTCAATCCGTGAGCTCTTTCCGAGTCTATGAAACGCATCGCAGGCCGCACCACTAAGCGATATGGCAGGCCCATCCTGCTGTCGGCCGATGAGGCATCCTTCAAGGCTTGCGTGCAGTGCGAGTTGTATGAGCGCGAATGACTGCACCAAGTCATTGCGGGAACTTGCCCGGAGAATACTCCGATCTAGAGGTGTAATCATCCGTCATCCGGCTGAAGTTGAGATTTCTTCGGAACTATCCTTGGAGATTTCTGATCTGGCTCCGTCCTTACATTTCGGCCTTGAATCCAAAGTGCATTCGAATAACGAAATTGTAGTTTCACTGATTGGAGAAGATGGTGGATCCATCGGTATGAATGAACCCAATATCTCTCAAGTTTGGATTCCGATGGAAGTCAAGGATGGCTTTTCGGAATTGATTGGACAGGTTCTGAAACTAGCGGCAGCCGGCTATCCTGGATGTGTCGGCTGTGGTGGACCTGATGCTGAAGAAATGTGGGATGAGAAATCAACTCGACTCGATTTTTGATTCTGAGAACTACTCTCAAGGGCTACAATCGACGCTTCCCTCGCGCGCGTACACAGGGCGCGCGCGCTACACACGCGTGGGCGTGCGCGTGTTGCATCGCTCCATCGCCACTCACGTTTATACAGGGAGTTTGTTGCCACCGCGAACCGAGGTATGCTGACGTCAGCCAGCAGCGCCTCAAAATTTTGAGAGTGGTTTCGTTGAAGTTAATGATTTTGGAATCTGGAGCCAAAGCTCGCACCATCAAGAAATATCTCGGGCGTGGATGGATTGTCGATTCGTGTAACGGCCACGTTCAGGATCTACCAAACCGTGGCCGCAGCAAGCAAGACAACAAGGCCATGTGGTCCTCAAAGCCAGGAGAGCTTCCTAAGCCACCTTGGAGTTATACTGAGCGAGCGGAGAAGACAATGAATGCGCTATTGAAGAAAGCGCAGACAAAAAAGGTCGATGAAATCTATATCGCGACCGACCCAGACCGAGAAGGAGAATTCATTGCATGGAGATTGAAGGAAATTTTCCATGAATACCCAACCATCCATAGAGTCTCATTCAACGAGATAACAAACAACGCTGTTCAAGAAGCCATTTCGAATCCACGTGAAATCGATATGGACTTGGTCGATGCTGCAAAAGTACGTCGATTCATGGACAGATTGGTTGGGTTCCGATGCTCAAGATTCAGCCGTTCTTGGAGTCTCGCTTCAATGGGGAGAGTTCAGACACCAACACTCGGATTCATCGTCGACCGTGAACTCGAACGAGATGCCCACGTACCAATTCCATATCACTCGGTACAAGTTGATTCGAATGCGGTCACATTCAAAGTTAGATTTCACGAAAAGGATGACTCAGAGGCATGGACTGGAGATGATGGAAAACACCATCCAGACCGAACCTATGACGAAGATCTAGCACGCTCTGCTGAAGATGCTACACGCAAGGCCGGCGCAGTGACCCTCGATTCTGTAAAGGAAGGCAAAACCAACCGCCGACCGCAGCCACCATTCACAACTGAGACCATGCTTAGGGGCGCCAATGGCAGAATGGGCTGGGCGATATCTAGGACAAGCCGAGTAGCTACCGGACTCTATCAAGCCGGCTATATCACTTACATTCGAACCGATTCAACAAGGACTAACAAAGATGCCAGAGACCGAGTCAGGAAATTAATCGAAAAGGAATACGGCGCGAATCATCTCGGCGCAGGTGCCCTTGGCCCAGACGCCCGCAAAGGTGCAAAGAATGTACAAGATGCTCACGAAGCAATTCGACCAACTCAACCGGAAGCGCGCACGCTTGATGGAGTCGATGCTGATCAACAAGCCCTGTATCGTTTGATTTGGGCGCGATTCGCTGCGAGCCAAATGTCAGATTCGGTTCGCGAGCGACGAGACCTAACTGCTAGTGTCCCTGGTCTCGACAAGCCTCTGTACGGTACATCTTCTTGGAGAATACACAGCGGATGGGAAGTAGTCTATTCAGACGACAAAAAAGTCATGACGAGCCCTCCTGCAGCAGGATTCGATATCGGCTCGTCATGGTCCTTCCAGAAGAAAGAGGAAAATCCACGAATGATATCAGATGAAACGAAACCACCTCGACGATTCACTGAGAGTTCGATAATCCAAGAAATGAAGAAAGCAGACATCGGACGTCCTTCCACCTACCTAACCACTGTTGGAAAATTGGTTGACAGAGGATATGCTCTCAAGGATGGCTCATCATTGAGTCCGACTGATCAAGGAAGGACACTCTGGACTGAAGTTGTTCCATTCTACGGCTCTGGCGACGACTCATCAGGAACTATGTCAGAGGGACTATTCACACCGAGATTTACAGCTTTGATGGAAACCAATCTCGACCAAGTTGAAGGTGGGGGTTCTAGCGGTGCAGATGTATGGCACGCTTTCGTTGGAGATTTTCGCGCCATGCACAATAGCGCGCTAGAATTACGAAAACAAAAGCCTACGCCGAAGCAAATGAATTACATGAAGAATAGATTGGTTCGGATGGAAGATGATGTTCGCTCCAAGTTCCTTCAAGGGAAAGACTACGAGGAACTCACAGGAGATGATGCTCGAAGGATTATCGAAGCAATGAATGGCGAAGATGCCGGTGAAATCCCACCGAGTGAGAAGCAAATGGCTCTCATCATCAAACTCGCTGATAAGCACAGTATCGATATGGACCAATTCCTAAAAGAAAGGGAATTAGAAGACCTTGATTCTTTAACTGGTGGTCGAGAAGGGACTGCAAGCCGAGTCATCAATGATTTGATTCAAAGAGACCGAGATTCTCCTGCAACTGAAAAGCAGGTAGCGACTATCAAGTCAATGTGTGAGAATCTCGAAATGGCGGTTGAGGATGCAATGGCTCTCGTTGATACGACCACGATTGATGAGATCTCTAAGAATGATGCTAGCACCCTCATCGACCGGCTAAAAAAGACAATCCAGGCGCGCCGGCGTCAACGAAAGAAGTGAAATCAAAAGCCATTCACGTCAAGACATCCTCAGCACCTGCTCAGGAGGTCGACTTCTTGCCACACGACGAATATGACGTCATCATCATCGGCGCTGGCCCTGTTGGTGGATATCTCGCAAGGAGACTGGGTGAACACAACATGCGTGTGCTACTCATCGAGGAGCATGCAGAAATTGGTCGGCCTTTCCAGTGTGCTGGATTGGTCAATCCTTCAGCAATGGAAAGGATCGGTGCATACGACACCGTTTTGAGCCGAATTTGGGGCGCCAGAATGTACAGCCCATCAGGAATCGAAATTAAGATTGGATCAGAAGATTCCACTCGTACCTGGTCAGTTTGCAGAAAATTATTCGATGAGCGAGTCGTCACTCAAGCCCTTGATTTCGGGGCCGACATTTTGCTTTCGTCAAAGCCAGTTGAGGCGCTTGTCACAGATTCTGGAGTCAAATTAAATGTGGATGTAGATGGTAAATCACAATCATTTTCCTGTAAATTATTGTGCGGCGCCGATGGAGCTCATTCATGGGTTCGTCGCACATTCAGAATGGGTAGACCGAAGGAGTTGATGATAGGATTCCAAGTCGAAGTAACTGGTTATCCTGGCGAAGAAGGCAGATTAGATATGTTCACTGGTGAAGACGTCGCCCCAGGGTTCTTCGCATGGGCTATTCCATCAGGGGACACTACGAGAATAGGAAATTGGACGTTGCCTGAGAGATTGAATGGTAGATCCTGTGAAGACCTCCTTGTAACACTAAAATCGTCACCGATTTGGGAAGAACGGTTTTCTGAATGCCGCGAAGTAGGCCGGTTTTGTGGACCAATACCTGCTGGCTTAATCCTCAAACCTGTGAAACAAAGAGTTGCTGTATTTGGAGACGCGGCCGGACTTTGCAAACCGACTACAGGAGGTGGTATTGGCAAGGGATTCGATCAAGTCGACCTGATGATAGAGGGATTAGTTTCAGCCCTTGAAGTGAATGATTTCTCACCAATAGTTGTTAAAAATTTGAATTCCAGCCTCGATGGATTGCGACGTAGTCAATCCAGATCACGGGGATTGAGGAATGCTTTCCTGACTGAATGTACCGATGAAGAACTCGACGAAATTTTCGCAGTCTGGTCTCGTCCAGATGTGATCGAATTAATAGATGAATTTGGAGAAATCGAGAATCCGATTCCTCTTGGAATAAAGATGCTGAAGAATATTCCAGAATTTAGAAGACTGACTAGTAAGGCCGCAAGAGCACTGATTTGGGGTTGATTGAATGGAATCAGTTCAGAGGATCAGGTATCCACCATTCGATCACTCGAATGTTGACCCCGCATCATTACCTATCACTGAAGTTGTAGTTTCATCAAATTCTTCACCACCAACTCCGTTCAGAATCGGCTCGGAAGACGGTTGGCTAGTAGAATGGAGGAATACAAAACCCGGTGATGAGGATCTTCCTAGAATAAATTCCGTAACAACCACTGCAACTCTTCCATTCCTGATGCGGACTCGTAATGGATGGTACATCAATCCAGACCCATTGCACGCGGTTGCACGACGTTTGATTGCACCAACCGTCGTCCTACTAATCGTTTCATTATTTCTCCACGCTATCGCACCTGCTCTCAGTGGCATTCCTATCATTTCGTGGTTAACTCAAGGATCCTACAAAATTGGACCATTGGATTACCCAAAATTACTCTTCATCAGTTTCCCAATCTTCGTTTTACCAATCATAATCAGGATGATTGCAAATTCTAGAGATATTTCGAGGCAAAATGCGTATATCGCCAACCCAATCGATGACCCAGAAATCTCTTTCACCACTGGCGATGGTTGGTTAGAAGTGCAAAGTATTGACCTGCCTGAGGGGGTTGTAACCGAAGGTTTTCACCTCCAAGCCGGGGTAGCTATTCCAGAAAGGAAAACCATGCTTCGAGCATTAGACAGACCGGAAGGAGGTCAGCCGCCACCTGGAATGTCGACTGAACTTCCCGATAAGCGAATATCATCAGGTGATGAGCATGGAACTGGTGTAGGTGAAGCCACGCCATTACCTGTAGAACACGCCCGAGTTTTGTTGCTGGAACCTCTTAGAGTTCGGGCACTCGGACCCTATGTCCATTCTGGTGCGGAGTTTCCTTTACGACTGGAGGGACCTGAGCAACGTTGGCCCGGAACCATTTACTCATCTGTAATCGCATTCCATTGGGAAATTCATGTTCATGCTGAATGGAATGGAACGAGCGTTAGGTGGGTGAAGCCGGTGATTATGCCACAGACCGATGAGCCTGTAATAATCGATGAATTACCCCTAAGGGGAGCACGTTCTGAAGACGCCAAGGACTGATTAAGCCGGCTGAAGCGGTGGAGGACAGGGCAGGATCCCTTCGTTGAGGACATCTGTTTCAAGGTGTCGGTAATCGGAATCGCGCCTCTGTGGCTCGAATCCTGCGCGTAGAATCGTCCACTGTAATTCATCCTCTCCAGCAAGTGTTTTCGTCGTGCCAGAAGCTGATACAACATTCTCCTCCATCATCGTAGACCCTGCATCATCAGCCCCAGCGAAAAGAGCCATCTGAGCCACCCCCATACCCATCGTAGGCCATGAGGCTTGGATGTGAGGGATGTTATCGAAGAATAATCTCGAAATAGCCACATGACGAAGATATTCGTGAGCACTCGCACCTAATTCGACACGATTCTGGCCACGATTTCTTTTTCCGAATGAATTGTTTTCAAGTTGAACCGGCCATGCAATGAATGATGTAAAACCATCAAAACCCTGCTCAAGACTGTCGTCCTGCAAAGAACGTACTCGTTGCATGTGTTGCACTCGATGTCTATTTGATTCTCCGAAGCCGATTACATTGGTTGCGGAAGTCGTCAAGCCTAGTTGCTGTGCCTCTTGCATGACTCGGAGCCAATTATCTGCGCTACCCTTCTTTGGTGAAATGTCCAACCTTACATCGTCAACGAGCATTTCGGCACCGCCTCCAGGCAAACCGTGCATTCCTGCATCCTTGAAGCGTCGTAACACTTCTATTGTTGACAAGTCGCAAACCTCTGCTATTCCTTCGATTTCGATTGGAGAAAAGCAATCGAGGTCAATCGATGGGTGTCGCAATCTCAATTCTTTGAGCAAGTCAAGATACCATTCAATCGGCAATTCGGGGTGAACTCCTCCCTGCATCAATACTCGAGAGCCACCTATTGCCTCAAGTTCAGAGAGACGAGCGCTGATTTGATCGGTAGTTTGAGTGTAGGTTTCTGCGTGGCCAGGGGGACGATAGAAGGAACAGAATTGGCAATTGATTGTACAGACATTAGTGTAATTCACATTCCTATCGACAAGATAAGTCACCTTGTTGCCTGGAACTCTCTTGCGGCGCATTTCGAGGCCTGCGAAGAGAAGATCATTCTGATCGGCTTCGTCATAAAGTAGCGTAGCTTCTTCGACACTCAAACGGGGTGGATTATCCCCTAATTGTGACTCGAGGATTGACCTCCAGTCGCTCATGCTGCTCATGCTCCGTGGCCAACCAGTCCTTCAATTTCAGCAACTGTTTTGGGACAGGAGGCAGTCAGAACTATTGGACCATTCTCGGTAATCAAAACATCATCTTCGATTCGAACGCCGATTCCAGAATAACGCTCTGGAACCTCGATATCTGATCGCCACGAGCCGAAGTAAAGTCCGGGTTCTACAGTCAGGACCATACCTGCCTCAAGCAGCCTTCCATCACCCTCCCCACCGGGTCGAGTAATACCAACATCATGGACGTCTAGACCCAGTGAGTGGCTAGTGCCATGCATGAAGAATTGGCGTGTCTTTCCATCGAGATTCTCACCCATGGCTTCCTCAAAAGTACAATCTAGCACGCCCAAATCAATTAGACCCCGTGAAATAACTTCCATGGTCGCCTTATGAGAAGAATTCCAAGGCACACCCACACGACACGCCTCAATACCAGCCAATTCAGCAGCCAAAACCAATTCGTAAATTTCGCGCTGAGCATCACTGAACTTACCGTTAACCGGCCAAGTGCGAGTGATATCAGATGCGTATCCGTCTACCTCACATCCCGCATCGACGAGGATTAGTTCGCCGTCCTCAACAGGTTGATTATTCGCGTGATAATGCAGAATAGTTGCATTGTCACCACCACCAACAATCGAAGGATAACTCCACTGCGAGCCTGCTGAAAGGAAATGCCCCTCAATCACCGCCTGAACTTGCCACTCACCGATACTAGGTTGTGTAGCTCTCATTGCGGCAACATGTGCTTCTCCTGCCAAGTCGGCCGAACGTTGCATAACAGTGACCTCAGCGGCCGACTTACACATCCTCATCTCGTCAATAATCGAAGAAGGATCGGTAATCGACAATGGTCCCTTTCCATAGGTATTGCGAGCACGGCTCTTTTGTGTAAGAGCAGAATTCACCAATTCATCTAGTTCATCGTGTAATTTCTGAACTAAATGAACTGCTTTGGAGTCAGAAAGAGCACTAGTAACAACATCTTCCAGATCATCTAACGAGTGCGCCGAATCAATAGGCCATCCAGCAACTGCGCCCTCGACACCAATTCGCCTACCTTCCCAAATTTCTGCGAGTGTGTCCTGAGGTTGGACGAACAAGGAGACTTTCCAACTGGAGTCGTTATGTTGAGCCATGAGAATAGCATCAGGGTCAGCCCATCCGCAGAGATACAGAACAGACGAGCTCGCGCGGTATGGATAGGTAACATCGTTTGAGCGTGTAGACGTTGGGTTGGTCGGAATCAGAACCAAGGAATCCTCAGGAACCTGTGCAAGAAATCGAGACTGCCGTCCGCGATACTCCGCCTCATCGAAGGGTAGCCCTACCATACTGCTCACGTCTGTGCGACGAGTGAGGCGTTCTTAGGACTGTGGGACGATAAACTGAGAGGAAATGTTCAGGACTTCCACTTTGGAATACTCTTCTCACTGCCTCCGCGAAGACGTTGAGCAATGGCGTAAGTCAGGAAAAGAGCACTGAAAACCAATCCGATGAGAGCTACAGGAAATGGTTTTACTTCGTCAGGATGGACCAATTGTACCGATAGAGTTGCTACCTCGCCATCGTCATCGATTACTTCCAGCGTCAGCCACGCACGATGGACGTTCTCATCGGGCCAAACGAAATCCCGATTGCACCCCTCATACAATGGAACACCGTCAAAGAGCCAAATGCAACGAAGTACGCCTGCATCATTTTCCGTATCTGTGCTTGAAGTGGCATCGATTAGAGTGTTAGAAGGAGTCTTGAGGCGGATTTCTTCGCCGTCGATAACCGCAATCCCATCAATAGCCAGAGATGCTGTCGGAACACGATTGTGAATGTCAAATTCAACCACACTTGTCGATGAAAGGCCTCCTTGATCGTAAACAGTGAGGCTTAGAGTGAAATTTCCACTACTTGTAGCAGATACACTGTAGGTGGTCAAATCATCACCCATCTGGACATCGACTGGCAACGTTCCAGTGTGTGAGGGCCTTCTTAGAGTCCAAACATAGTACATGTCTGTTCGGCCCCAATAAGGGTCCTCGGTCAACGAGGCATCAAAGGTGTGCCACTCATTTGTTTCCTCAACAGAATCAATACCATCTAATTTGATGATTGGAGGCGCGTTATTGACTCGAATTGAGTAATGCACTGAGGCGCCGTCTGCAAAAGCTCGTTCAAGAGAACAAGCCATCAATTCTACATTCAGCCAACCATCAAGCTTTGATGAGATATCCCAATCGATTTCAAAATTACCACCTGAGAGTATCGTTACCTGTTGTGCTGTCGATGAACCGGAGCAAGAAAAGACATCAGGGGTATGAGCTGCTGTAATGAGACCTTGAGCAAGAGAGCTCTGAATTCCAAGTGTCATCTCGTCATCAAGATAAGTTCCAATCCATCCACTAATACTTAGAGAGCCATCGACTAACATCCCAGCTTGATCTTCTGCGATTAGGAAGCCGAGAAGATGTGTAGTATTCTCGTCAGCCATGAAGACGATACGTGTTTCTATCTTCTCGGTGCCCGAAGCATCCTTCGAATGCAAACTGACGTAACAAGCACATTCTCCAGTTGCATCAAACGAGAGATCGAATGACCAAGCCCACTGTGGCCTACTACTGGTTGAATCAATTTCGTCAAGAGAGGATTTGAGATCACCACCGTCGAATACAGTTCCATTCTTAGCGACTCGCCAAAAAAACTCGGAAGGCTCGACCTCATCTTCGAGCATTCCTGTGAAAGAGATAGTATCCATGGTGCTAGCGCCATTCTCCACATCAATACTAATGAGAGGGGGATCATCTTCTGAGTCCGCCTGAACGCTGCTCGAAGCCGCCAATAATGCAGCGAGACACAGCAATGAGAGTAAACTCAAGCGCTTCATCGAACCCTTGGGTTCGATTACGTGTCTTGAACCTCATGGCGATTTGTTCGCATCATCTTTCAGAGATATGCAACTGCCATGATAACTCATCTAGCCAAATTCCGAGAGTTTCACGGTCAACGAATTCGTGGCTCGCTTCGGCAGTAAGAATGCAATCACAAGCGGCCGCCGCCAATAATCCCGCATCCTCCATCGACAACCCATTTCCAAGAGCAACTGCAAGGGCTGTCGCAGCCGCGTCATGCAGACCAATCTGTTGTTTTGGCGTGGCTGCTGCACAATCGAAGTGTAAAGTCTCACCTTCGGATTGGTAAAGTGTGACTCCGTGAACACCTCCGAGAACCACCAAGGCATCCCAATCATAGGTTGAGATCAACTCGTCTGCCGCGCTCTGTGAATCCTCACTTTCAAGTCGACGACGCATCAATTCCATTCCTCGCATTTCGACAAGAACTACTGTGGCCCCTCTACTGCGCTCTAAGCCAGTCAGTTTTGGATCGACAATTACTGGGATGCCTTGTTCGGTCGCAGCAGAAATCAAGGAAGAAGCTCCTGTGACTGTGACTGCGCCCTTGTCATAATCTGAAATTACTAGGGCACAACTATCAGCCAATCCAGCCATCGCATTACCTGCCAATTTGGCTGATATCGAATCATCCATCACTTCTAACGGACCACGATCTGCCTGCAACAGGATTTGACTTTCGTCCAAAAGGCTCTCTCGACTACCGAAGAAGCGAATTTTGACGAGCGTGTGCCTACCCGCCACGTGCTCGATGCCAGCTGTCGAAATACCATCATTTGCCAACATTTCAACGATGGAACTCCCCTCGCGATCATCGCCCACGAAGGTATGGAACCCGACATCCAATCCAATCGAATTTAATCCGCGGGCGATGTGGGCAGCAGCTCCCGGGCTCTCATCTGTTTGGAAAATTTTGAGCACAGGAACCGGTGCGATTGAATTGAGGTTGTTTGCGTAGCCGTGGTGGTAGCGATCGAGCATCACATCACCTAGAAGTGTCACTCTTGAGCCTACCATCGCGTCAAGAGAAGCCCGTAATCGAAGCAGTGAATCAGTCCGCGAGACCTCGTCTTCGCCCATTGCCATGACTCCTCGTGAGGGAGGAGATGAATGAGTTTTGGGGACCACACGCCCTCCTGCCCCGACCGACGCACTCAAGCGAAACAGGCCTCTCGAACGGTCATGCCCTCCACCTCGTCACCCTGGTCCTACAGTGGTTCGGCTGCCGATAGGTTGTGGCATAAGTCAGCTATTGGGCGACCCGCAGAAGGTGGTTCTCTATTGCTCTCGTCGGCTGAGACACTCTTCGTCCACCATCATAGAAATGTGGATTTCCCTTCAGAGGATTGGTTATCCACTGCTCTGAATGCAGATCGCCTTTTGATGCAAAAATTCGCTGTTTTGGAAGCATTACGTGTGCCGGGGAATAAAGTGATTTTATCTGCGAATTTGGAAGTAGTCGGCCAGACGGCACAGGCCGAAAGTTGGGCTGCTCGTTGGGCTTCGGATTCTCATCCGAGGGATTCTTCTCCGATAGCGGAGGTGCGATGGTTCCAAGACTCAGATTCCTTGGATTCGGATGGATTGTTCGAGTGGGCTGGGCGCGTTGAATCTAACGGGCGCGTTGCTGAAGTACTCGTTGTCGATTCGGAGTTGAGTGTTGTCACTTACCGGGTGTCTTCGGCCAACCCGGAAGGTGGATTGGATTCAACTAGCGTTTTTGCTGCACTCAAGGCAACCTCTGATGGAGTTAATTCTGCAGGAGGTCGCTTGTATTCCACCGATTCATGGACTATTCAACAACTTGGCGTCCCAACCGAGGCAGGGGTGTATGTCGATGGAATTACTTGCGAAATTATAGATGGTCGAGAACCACTTTCAGAGGGGGCACAAATTCTCAATGATTTACTTGGGAGAGGACTTGTTATGCGCCCCGGATTCAAGTATGGTACTCGATGGCGCTGTTACGATAAGCCGCTTGGAGAAGATCACGCGCCATATCTCGTGGTCCTTCCTTCGGAGGCGCCTCAGGATTGGGGTGGGGCTTGTTTAGCGTCGAGATTGGCGGCCGGAGTGAACAAGATCTGGTTGCATCCTGTTCAAAATGGAGAAAACTGGTGTTATCTTGCAGTCACACGCCCGCCGGCGGATTCGCGCTGGTCGAATCCTAATCGGCGCTGAAGTCTCGCTCAGCCGGTTCAGACTCTGAAAGGGTTTGAGGAGGAGATGGAGGGGGAGCCGGAATACGTGTGGTCCCTCCGGTTACAACCGATATCGCAAGAAGTAACATAATCATCATGATAGCATTACTTGGTTGAACTAACCAATTTAGAGGGCTATCGCCATTGAATGAGGATTGAGCAGTCAAAGTCACTGCAACACGCTGTTCAAGACCAAAAGTATCGACGAGAACTAATTCTCCTTCTGCTACCATTCCTGGTGTCAAAAGACCTGCAGGTTCGATGTCTAGTTCGATAATTGGACAGGCATCGAACTCTCCTTGATTACGGACGGAAGCGATTCTAGAAAGTGCACCTTCAATGGCTATCGAATATGTCCGAGATGCGCTTCCGGAACACGAGGTTATGAGGGAGATTCGAGATGCTTCATCCCACGCAATAATCTCAGAGAGATGTTCGCTTTCGATTCTGTGTCCGACTGAATACCAATCGAGGTCGATTTCCAATTGTCTTTCACCTTCGCAACCGACTGAGCCTCGCAAATAACCAGCCGGACCTTCTATCCCACTGGCGGGCAATAACTCGAAAGTGGAAATTCCTTCAGGGACCTCCACAACCCTTGGACCGCTTTCGGCTGATGAAGCTGAAGAGTGTACATCAACCAGTAAATTACAGGCTTGGTCAGCACTGATGCTGGCGAAGATTGTCTCTGCGCCGAGAACCTCGAGTGGACCTCTCGGTGGCAAAATATCCACAGATGAGGATTGGTCAGGGAAATCAAAGGAAATTATTGCTTGGCCGGATGTAAGTGAGTCTATGTTTGCTGTCCACGGGACGAGGCGCCCGCGACTGTCGCGGATTTGCATTCCAGTTGCACCTAATTGGCCGCCTTCGGTGAAGACATCTTCTGCTGCCCCAGTGTCTCTTCCTCTCTCGAGAGCAGCATCTCCATCTGCCTCAATTATCCGTAACCATGCCGAATCGGGATCTGTATTGACGAGGTTCTCAGCCTCGTCTCCGTTGTTGCGATCTTGTTGTTCAACGAGGACGCCGTGGCCGGGGAGGGCTGAGTCAAAGCCGGCGTCCGAACGTAGAGTAAAGCGAATCCACTCATTCGGACCTATCTCAACCTCTATCGAGGAACCACCTTCGCTGATTCCTGAAATAGAGTGAGTTGAATCAATATCAGGTTCGACAGTAATGCTTCTTTGCACTCCAATTAAGTCCAGAGTAGACGAGGAAGGCAATGAAGGGATGGCTCCATTTCCATTCCAATTACCACTCGCCATCAAGCCCCAATCTCCAATGCCATTCCAATTGCTGGTTGGCAATTCGCTGTGGACATCGTAGAGGTCGAGAGCACCCATCTGATGGAGCATTTCGTGGACTATTGTCCCCAGACCGGAATTGACTGAAGCGACTGTGAAGTGTTCAATGGACCAGTCGCCGATAACCAATGGTTCCTGCATTCCAGTGAAGTGACTCCAGAGTGAATTAGTCCCACCTCCTTTTTCCTGTGGTTCTGAGGAATGCAATATTAGAATTCGATCTACTACGCCGTCATTGTTGAGATCCCAACGACTCAAATCTTGGTCAACAAGGATGTCAGTGGCGACTTCTTTGAGAAGTGTCTCTGCTCCATTTCCGTCGGCTCCGTGGTCACGTTCGCCATCGACATCCTCGCCCCAACGCTTGACGCCTTGAGGTGCTTCCCAGACTTCGTCGAATAGAGTCGCTGAGAGGGTGGATGAGCCTGCTGTCATCTCCTCGATGTATTCCTCGGCTGATCCAGCCCCCATCAGTAGACTTCTAGCACGATTTTCTGAATAGGGACTATTTGGAAATTCAACTTGCAGAACAAGCCACTCTTCGTTGGCTTGTATGCCAAGTAGCGACAAGGGTTCAGTTTGCTCCCTTGGCACTTGTTTGGAGGCCCAATCATCTACGAGTTCACCATTCATATGGACGAAGAGAGCGCTCACGAGAAGCATAGTCGCAATGACCGCTCTGTGTACTCTCATGCTATTGACGCATCATTCCGTTCCCTTGAAGGGAACGGGTTGACGAACGCAGATGCTCTTGATTCGTGATGTCATTCATCGCCTGCCGGTGAAAAACGCGAAGAAAGTAATTGGAGGGCTTGTTTTCTCCAAGCGGTATCAGTTGACCGCTCGTCGTCGAGCCAACTCAATCCATCCAATTGAGTGCCTGATGCGGTTAAATTTGCCTTCAAAGATGCTGGAATCGGAGTTGAGTCGCAACCGGTTATTGTCAGATGGGTGATGCCACTGCTTCGTGCCAACTCGAATACAGCTTGTTGCTCGTCTTCTTCGAGGCAAAGGGCTGTTGCGTTCAGGAGGGGTAAGGAGTCTGTTGCCATCCATGCGGTTTCCACACTAGGGCAGGCGCCTTCGCAGGAGCAAGCGAGAAGAGCCGGGCGTTGTGGGATGCCTTGAGAGTCAACCATGGACATCACCTTTGGTCTACGGGGGCCGAGTGGGCCAGAGGGGGTGGTTCTAGATATCGATTCGGCGAGGAATATTACTAGAATCGCAGTCATTACGCGGACTCCTTCGAAAACCTCCGGTAGAGTAAGAATCAGCATTCCACCGCAGATTGCGAGGGCTCGATTCCTGAATCTGCTCCGACCTTCCTCGACCAAACCAAAAAGTCGTGAGAGGGAGAGAAATAGCGTAGTCATGAAAGCGAGGACCAAAATCCAAGACAGACCACTCGCGAGGGCGAAGATTTCGGCTGCATCGAAGTGAGCAGAGACGCCTGCTATCGAATCAAACTGAATTCCAGCTTCGATGTATTGTGGAATCATTTTGAACCAAACTGTGTGAAGAATCAGTGGTAGCGAAATTGCGCTGATCACGAGGAATGAATCAAGCCATCTTCGCTCTGTAGGAAGGAGCCCGGGGCGCGCAAAGTTTCGGAGGTCGAGAGATGCGATAGGCAAAGTGACCACTGCTGCGATGATGAAAATCGCAGTGAATCGCATCTCAACCCAATCATAAGGCCCGTAAATCGATAGCGCGCCGCTGGGAGATTGGGAGAGGGACCAATCGTGAAGGATTCCATCAACCCAGAATAATGCAAGAGCCGCGGAAGCAAGGAAAACCAGTGCCGCTCTACGAATTACTGAATGAAGTGCACCGAGGTGCTCATCGACCGGAACAAGCCGGTCGGTGTTCGAAGTTGATCCCATCTCACATCACATCGTGAACGGTTGGCTCGGCTTGGGCCGAGCGTACTGTTCGATAGACACCGTAAGATGCCCAAGCCGCGATGAACCAAGCACAGCCAATAATGAAATCTCCTTGTCCTGCATTGGCTGTCCAATCAACTGCCAGATAGAAGGCGAGGATGGCAACTAGCCCTCTGCGAATTCCTTGAGGATAGGCGAGTTCCATGGCAAGGTACTCAGGGCCGGTTTCATATCGGCGTTCCATGATTTCACGTTGGTAGACTGCTCCGACAAGAAGAGCGGTTAGTGAGGTCCAGTAGAACAGATTACCCTTTTCGAATATTGTTTCCGAGAGATGCTTCTGCCGCTCTGCTTCCTTCTCTGCTTCACTCTCTTCAAGGACAAAGAGCGTATCGTAATCACCGACTGCGATGGTGCGAGTTTGTAACACAGCATCG
>Ga0208765_1000957_pt1 | contig 18308 bp, 19 predicted proteins | sample ETNtaG_2_FD_185783 | JGI IMG/M metagenome (GOLD analysis project Ga0208765, IMG submission 185783) | Marine microbial and viral communities from oxygen minimum zone, Eastern Pacific Ocean - ETNP201406SV203 (SPAdes) (version 2) | ecosystem: Environmental > Aquatic > Marine > Oceanic ...
AAACGCTCTCCCTTGAAATCAAACTTGCAGCACTTTCGACGAATTTCTTCCTGTTGCAGTGGTATAGAAGTTGCTCGGATCGGGGGTAAGCCCCGAACTTTGAGGAACCGGGTATTCCATCTTCGTGCCACCCCAATGGCTCCGGATGGTGAACTCTGCATTGAGGGACCCATGCCATCTTGAATCCCGCATCGATGACCCTCCATGCTAAGTCTGTATCTTCTCTGTGCATATGGTACCTCTCGTCGAAACCACCAATTTCCTCTAAGACATCCCTCCTTACTGCTAAATTTGCCGTCTTGAATCGATTCCATCTGAATCTATTGGGGGGGTTGAAATCAATTTTCTCACCATTCTCGTCAGTGGTCGTAATTCCTCCTTCGATACCACCAATTTCATTCTCCGAGAACACCTTTTGTAGGCTTTCGATCCAATCCTGTTCTGCTAAACAATCATCGTCGATAAACGCAACATATCTCCCTGAGCCCCTTTTCCACCCTATGTTTCTCGAAACCCCCGGGCCGTAGTCGGTCTCCGAGTCGTCAATAACCTCTATCGATGCGGGAGCCATGGTCTGTTTCTCCAGCGATTTTAGACAGGAAGCAAGTGCCTCCGGTCGCCTGAAGGTTGGAATAACTACGTCCACTTCTGACCTCACGTATATCGCACTATAGCGATGCTAATTAGTGTGTGTCTCGATATTTATTGCCGAAGCGATGGAATATTTCTTCGACCACACTCTTTTCGAAATCAGGTGAATTTTACGAAAGAATTGATATCATAGGTCCGACCATTTTCTCATTGTTCGGGCTTGTTTCTTATGGGGTGGGGAGGATTATTTTCGTTTATCACAGATCATAGGAAGCGTCTTCTGAAGATGATGCCAAAGGGGTCAGTATGTGCCGAGATAGGTGTCTGGAAGGGAGACTTCTCTCAGAGGATTCTCGAAATTAACAGTCCTTCAGAGCTCCATCTGATTGACCCTTGGATGTTCCAGCCCTCCTTTCCCTCTAGGTGGTACGGCGGTGTGAAGGCTGCGAATCAAAGTGATATGGACGATATCTTTGAATCCGTCAGAAAAAGATTCGCAAGCTCTCCAGAGGTTCGCTTTCACAGAAAACCCTCCAAGGAAGCGCACTCGGAGTTCCCGAACGACTTCTTCGATTGGGTGTACGTGGATGGTAGCCATGACTATGATTCCGTGAAGTCTGACCTTGGGCTATATTTCCCTAAGGTCAAGCCCAATGGGTTCCTTACGGGGGACGACTATTTTCTTCCCTCCCAGGAAACAGGGGGATCTGCCCCCGTGAAAGAGGCCGTACAAGACTTCGTGAACGAAAACCAAGCCTCCATCCTGAAAATCATTGGCGGGCAGTTCATTATTCAGAAGAACTGAGTCGCGCCCCTCGCACACTTCAAGAATATCCGCTCTCCCGCTAGTTTTGTGTTCGACCTCGCCTCCATCATGCTCGGCACGTTCCAGGGTGAACTAGTCTCAGTTTTCGGCTCCTCCATCGGTTGGTTCGTCGGCCACGCCATCTTGTTGGCGGCGCTAGTGGCCGTGGTTTTCGCAATCAGGGAGAGGGACCACGTCATCAAGCACTCTGGCCTCGGAAGGAGTCAGGCAAACGATTTCGGCTTCTTTCTGTTGCTAACTCTCTCCCTCTTCTACTTCTATAGCGCAGTATGCGGCTTCGCATCGGGCCCGTCCCTTGTCGTCGGAGCGATCTCGGCGCTTTTCCTCAGGTGGATGGTCACCATCCTAGGTTAACGACGCCTCAAGAAAACCACCAGAGAGATGAGCAGGGCAACTAGGACCCCCCCTCCCCCGATGAAGTAAACCTGGTTCTCCTCAGTGACACCTAGGTCCTCCAGCACCGTCCCATTCACATCAATCCCAACTGAGGGGACCAGGGTCTCCTTCTCGTTCACAGTTAGAGGGAAAGCGAAATCACTCGAGCACGACCATCCCGGTTCAGTCATTTCGTCAACCACAATCAGGCAACCCTCCCACTTCTCCTGGAGGTTGGAGGGAGTGGTCAGGAGGAAATCGCAGTTGGCCGAACCCATCGGGTTTTGGATACTGCAACCACCCACGGACATGTCATTGAAACCGGATGGCCACATGCTCTCCTGGGAACTGCCCTTCTCCAGCAGGTGAAGGGAGATTGCCATGCTGCTATCCTCGTTGCTATCACAATTGTACACCACGGAGAACGCCACGTCTTCACCAGCCTCAGCGAAGATAGCCGAAGGACGGGACGAAGAGCACGAAGTGTAGGGGAGAACCTCCACCTCGATCCCCTCTTCATCCGAGAATCCGAAAATACTCACTGGGACCCCGTTCCACTCGGTTACCACCGCACTCACGTTGACCTCGTATGTCCCTGCCGACTGACCTGTGGGGGAAGCCAGCACAACCTGGAACGATTCGGTCTCCCCGGCTCCAACAGTCACGCTCCCTGGTCCCGCCGAATCCAGATCCCCCGCTTGATAGGTCAACTCCACCTTTTGGGGAAGAGAGGTTGGATTCGTCAATTCGCAATTAACCAGAGAACTGCCAGCCCCACTGGAGAGATCTATTTCGATAGAGTCATCACATTCCAGATCCGTATCAGGCAGAAGTTGGGCCGAAGCGCTGGAAGAAATACCACAAACCATCAGCATACTGGCAATGAAAACGACCGAGAATGATCGCCTAATCACGAATCTTCCTGACTTGTGACCGTCATAGACATTCGTATGGTTTGCTATCTAACTCTTCGAATTGCCCCCTCAAAGCATTCATGTCAACCACTCACGCCGAAAGTAATCATGAGCGAGGGTTCGGACAAGCCGAGGGTCGAAATCGCCTCCCCGAGCACCAAGGTGACTAGTGGCACTGATGTCCAGGAGAAGCTAATCGTAGCAGCTAGGGTTTTCTCTGACCTCCTGAAGCCTACATATGGGCCTCGAGGACTCGACAAGATGCTCTACAAGACCGATGGGACCACGGCCGTCACTAACGACGGAGCGAAGATCGTCGCTGAGCTATTGGTGAGGCACCCGGCGGCGAAAATGATGGTCTCCATGGCGGAATCCCAGGAGGAGGATTGCGGGGACGGCGTCACCACTGGAATGCTGCTATGCGGGTCACTATTGATTGAGGCGAACAACCTCTTCAGAAAGGGAATGCACCCCCTCACCCTAGTGGAGGGATACGGAATCTCCCTACAAGCAGCTGTCTCACAGATTGAGAAAGACGCATCCGGAACAGACGACGACAAACTCCTGGCAGTGGCAGAAACCTCACTCCGAGGGAAGGTGGCGGAATCTGCCCTCGAAGTATTCTCCCCGTTAATCGTTGAGTCCCTAAAAACGGTATTCGAGAACCGGGGCGAGGCCCTTGCGCAACACGTATCCATGTTCAAGACCGGAACCGGCGGAGCGAGGGACACTCGCTTGGTCAGGGGGGTAATAATTCGAAGGAGGGTGCTGATGAACGACCTCCCGAACGGAATCCGTGATGCGAAAGTCGTTTGCTTTGATGGGGACATCAAAATCAGAGAAATGGTCAGGGACGCGGAATTGAAGATTACCAATGCAGACGATCTAGACTCGTTCATCGGAGCGGAGCGTGACAGAAAGCAGGAGATTTTCAATGGCATAAGTGAGCTAGGAGCCAGAGTGGTACTATGCTCGGGAGAGATCGACAAGGACATCCTTCACATGCTGTGCGACAGCGGTATCCTAGCCGTGGAGAAACTGGACTCGTCAGAGCTGAGGAACGCTTCTGAAGCAACTAGTTCACGAATCGTCGAAAACCCCCTCGACATCGAAGAGACTGACTTGGGATTCTGTGGACACGCCTCATGGGTCAGGAAGGAATCTACCGACGAGGTGGAAGACGTGATCAGAATCGAGGGTTGCCGGAATCCATCCGTCGTCACGATCGAGGTTGGGGGAGCAGGTGAGACCGGAACCGAGGAGGTCATTCGAGGGCTTCACGACTCCCTGAGGGCAACCTCATTGGCATTGGCAGAGGACGTGCTGCCAGGGGCAGGGTCGACACACAGCCGCATTGCCCATGCGGTTAGAGAAGCGTCTGAGAGCCAAGGAGGAAGGGAGCGGCTTGCGATGGAGGCATTCGCCAGGGCGATGGAGACGATCCCGGCCACCCTCGTAGAGAACGCGGGCGGAGAACCACTGGACCGGGTTCTGGAGCTCAGATCCACCTCGCTAAGTGAGCCCCCAGTCGGGATTTCCCAAGACGGGAAGATTTGGCAGGTAGACGGAGTCTGGCACCCTCGGTCAGTAATAGAGAACTCTCTCGAAGCAGCCACAGAGACGGCAATGGGAATGCTGCGGATAGACCAGGTCATTTCAGCGAGAGGCGAATAGCCAACCGCGAAACTTCAAGCCTCTCGCACACACGCATTCGTCATGGAGCGACCTAGGGCGCTAATCAGCGCCTGGGACAAAACAGGAATCGAGGAGTTAGCCGCAGCTTTGAACTCGATGGATTGGGAGGTACTTTCCACAGGGGGGACCGCCTCGAGACTCAGGGACTCAGGAATCGAAGTCACAGACGTATCAGAGGTCACAGGACACCCGGAGATTTTCGACGGCCGGGTGAAAACGCTCCATCCAGCCGTTCATGGGGGCATACTTGTCCGACGCGATTCTGACGAGGACATGCAGACTCTGTCCGAGCTTGGCTATGCCGGGATCGACCTAGTGTGCGTCAACCTGTACCCCTTCGAGGACACAGCCGCTAGAGACCCCCCTGCGAGCGAACAGGAACTCATCGAGATGATTGACATCGGAGGCCCAACCATGGTTAGGTCAGCAGCGAAGAACCATGCGGATGTCATCATAGTAACAGCACCGGAGCAGTACGCCATGGTCTTAGACGCCCTTTCGGAATCCAATGGAAAACCATCCGGGGTAGGACTGGAAATGAGAAAGGAACTCGCCCTATCTGCATTCCAATCCACGGCAGCGTATGACAGCGCCGTTTCCAATGAGTTATGGCGCAGATTCTCCGAGAACAGGATTCCCAATAGGATCCACGCATCGACCGAGGAGGGTCGAGAATTGAGGTATGGTGAGAATCCTCACCAACCAGCCTCATTCTTCCCAGACTCTGGAGCCCCAACAGGGCTCTCAGCGGCAGTCCAACACGGGGGTAAGCCGCTTTCCTACAACAACTACCTCGATCTCGATGCCGCACTCAGACTCGCTCGTTCCCTTACTCAGACCTGCGACTTCGCATCACACTCCTGTGTGGTGATAAAGCACACAAACCCCTGTGGTGCCGCGGTTGCAGAGAGTCAGGTTTCCGCGTGGGAAAACGCACTGGCAAGCGATCCGGAGAGCGCGTTCGGTTGCGTAATCGCGTTCGATCGGGTTGTAGGCAAAGAGACCGCAGAAGCAATCGGCAAGCACTTCTTTGAATGCATCATCGCCCCTGGATATGAGCCCGAGGCATTGGATCTGCTCGCCGAAAGCAAGAACCGCAGAATGCTATCCCTGGAAGCGTTTGGAGAATACTCTGAGGAACCAAAGATCCGACAAGTGCAAGGAGGGTGGCTGTCCCAGATCCAAGGTCCTCCCAGCATAGACTGGGAGAAAGCACGATCCGTCACCACCAGGTCCCTAGATGAAGAGGGACTCAAACTTGCGCGATTCGGAACCTCAGTCATAGCAGAAGTCCAGTCCAACGCCATCATCCTGGTTAGCAAGACAGAAACAGGATTCGCAACGGTTGGTGTTGGCCCAGGACAGACCAGCCGAGTGGAGGCTGTGAGAATCGCTGCGAGGAGGGCTGGGGGCAGAGCGCAGGGATCCATGATGATTTCAGACGCCTTCTTCCCGTTCCGTGACGGTATCGACACATCAAACGAGATCGGGGTTACCAGCGTAGTGCAGCCGGGCGGCTCAATTCGCGACGATGAGGTAATCGAGGCCGCCAATGAGTTCGGGATGGCAATGCTATTTACAGGGACGAGGCTCTTCAGGCACTAGGTAGGATGATGGATTGGAAACAAACTTTGGCCGCCGGTGCTGGGACTGGAGCAGTTTTGGGCACGTTAGTGTCACTGATTATGATCAAGATCGGGCTCGAACCGCCTTCGTTTGAAGCGGCAATCGCCGTCTTCATCGGGATGATTTTTCTTTCTGCATTCTCAGTCAAGAAAATCTCACAATCCATGGGTTGGTTTGACCCGAGTCTTAAGGCCTTGACCACAGTCTCTTTAATGACGTTCATTTTACCACTCCTAGGTGCATCCTTCGGAGCACCAAACTCAGATTTGACAACACTTGCATTCTTGGTTTTACTAGGATTGCTTGGAGGGACGTTCTGGAGTCTCCCCATTGCTGGCTGGATCTACTACAGCTCCACACGAAACCCTTAGTGAAAACCATCATACAGCGGGCCTCGATGCCCCATTGTGACCAACCCCGCCAGACCTCGTTCGAATACCTATGAGGACTTGGTCTCAGCCATTGGCAACACCCCTCTGATTCGGTTGAATAGAATCACAGAGGGGTTGGAGAGGTCCTCCGTCTGGGTCAAGCTAGAGAGGTGCAACCCAGGCGGCTCGATAAAGGACAGAATCGGTTTGCAGATGGTTCTGGATGCGGAGGCGAAGGGCCTCCTGAAACCAGGGGGGACGATCGTGGAAGGAACGTCCGGCAACACCGGAATCGGACTTGCGATGGTTGCAGCGCAGAGGGGGTACCGTTGCATATTCACCATGTCAGACAAGATGAGCAAGGAGAAGATAGACCTCCTCAGGGCTATGGGGGCCGAGGTCCACGTGTGTCCCACCGCGGTAGAGAAGGAGGACCCCCGTTCTTACTACGAGGTAGCGGCCAGACTGGCACGAGAGATTCCCGGGGCATGGTACCCCGACCAATACTCGCACGAGGCAAACCCATTGACCCACTATCTCTCAACCGGGCCAGAGATTTGGGATCAGACCGAGGGGAAGATCACACACTTCGTAGCGACAATGGGGACGGGGGGGACGATATCTGGCACCTCCAAGGCACTCAAGGAGATGGCCGAGTCAAATGGCTCGGCCCCGCCCACGATTGTTGGTGTAGACGCTGTCGGATCTATCCTCAAACAATGGTTCGAAGAGGGGACCATGGGGGAGCCGCATACGTACAAGGTTGAGGGCTTCGGAGAGGATTTCATCCCATCTGCAACCGACTTCTCGGTCATCGATGAGGTTCACCAGGTGGACGATGGCGAGTGCTTCCAATGGGCGAGGGCACTTGCCAGGAGGGAAGGAATGTTCTGCGGGGGGTCATGTGGCGGATCGATAAAGGTGGCAATAGACATCGCCAAGAAGGCAGAGGAAAACGGCGAGGATGCGATGGTGGTCGCGGTACTTCCCGACTCCGGCAACCCATACCTGTCGAAGTTCTACAACGACGATTGGCTCAGGGAGAACGGTTGGGAACCTGACGATTGGGAATGATCACACCTTCTCGAATGCCTTCTCCAAATCGGCAATCAGGTCATCGGGGTCCTCTATTCCCACTGATAGCCTTACTAGCCCGTCCTCGAAACCCCTAGCGAGCCTCTCTTCCCGAGGGACCTCGGCGTGGGTCATCGTGGCGGGATGGGTTATCATCGTCTCAACTGCTCCGAGGCTCTCAGCTAGGAGGCACAACTCGACGGAATTCATCAACTTCTTTCCAGCCTCCAGACCACCCTCCAGCTCGAAGGAAATCATTCCGCTGAAACCCTTCATCTGAGCTTTCGCGACTTCGTGCATCGGGTGGGACTCCAATCCGGGATAGACCACCTTCGAAACCTTGGGATGCCCTTCCAGATACGCTGCGATCTTCTCAGCATTCTCCCAGTGTCTCTGCATCCTTAGGTGCAGGGTCTTGAGACCCATTATCACAAGCCAGCAATCGAAGGGGCTGGGAACCGCGCCGACGCTCTTCTGGATGTACTTCAGACGCTCGAAGAGATCAGTCCGATCGGTTACGATTACGCCACCGATGATCTGGTTGTGGCCACTCAGATACTTGGTCGTGCTGTGAAGTACCAAATCGGCTCCGTACTCCAACGGCCGGAGGAAGACGGGGGTCGCGAAGGTAGTGTCGACCACATACAGAAGATCATGGCTCTTCGTGATCTTCCCCACCGCTTCGAGGTCTGTGACTTTCAGGAGGGGGTTCGTCGGCGTCTCTACCCAGACCATCTTCGTTTCAGGACGAATGGCCTCTTCGACATTCGAGGCTACCTGCGAGTCCACGTAGGTGAACTCAACACCATAGTTCGTCATGAGATTGTTGAACAGCCTTGCAGTGCCACCATACACGTCATCGCAGCAAACAACATGATCTCCTTGGCCTAGTAGCTTCATGCAGCTGTCCGCACTGGCCATCCCACTGGAGAACGCAATCCCATGCTTCCCCCCCTCCAGGGCCGCCAAGTGATTTTCCAGATCCTGCCTTGTTGGGTTTGAAGACCTGGTGTAGTCGAACCCTTTGTCCACCCCTATCTCCTCCAGCACGTAAGTCGCAGTCTGGTAGATTGGCGGGATTATCGCACCCGTTGTTGGGTCTGGCTTGCTTTTTCCTCTTACTGAGATTGTGTCGAAATCCATGTAACTCTGACCTCTGGGTATTGTCCTCATGCAAAATAGTTTCAGTTAGCCAATTTTCCTCGTTCGTACCTTAGCACCGACATACCACATGCCAACGATACCCACGAGAATGATGGTGATGGAACCGAAACCGGGGTCTGCCCCGTCCCAGGAAGAAGGATCCGAAAACCTACCGTCTCCCAATGTAGAAACATACCAAACGAAAACCGCCGAAGTAGTGGACATGAGTGCTATCAGAGCAATAATACCAGATTTTGCATGCTGCGGGATGGTCTTCCCTGTTGCATAGTACCCGAACATTGCAGAGCCAAAGAAGCGATTTGTCATTGTCCACCTGAACATCCTCTCACTCGAATACGAGAATAGGAAGGCAGCTGGAACCGCCCATGAGACTGTAGGCCACCCTGGTACCCAGATTCCAATGATGGCGAACCCAACAAAAAGTAGTCCGAGCCCGAAATACAATCGTCTTAGAACCGGGCTACTAGACACACAGTACCTCTCGACGATCTCGTCAAGACTCTCGATCCTCTCCATGTAATATGACTTACCGCAACGAATACACTGCTTTAATTTTCATTCCCAAGACTCAAGCGAGAACTCCCCACCACGCGAGCATGGGAACCCCCTTCGTACCCCCACGCATCGGTTCCATTGAAGACCCCCTTAGATTAGCAGTGCTGATTTCCGGAGGGGGGTCCGGTCTTGCCTCTCTGCTGAGATTCCAAGCGGAGGAGCCCCGCAGTCATCGGACGGTGCTGGTTCTTGCAGACAGCGAAGGTGCCGGGGGCCTCGAGCATGGGAGACAATCTGGAATCGAGTCCAAGGGAATTCCAGTCCCCACTGAACACCCAATCTCAGAACGTCGTCTGGCTCATGAAGAAATTGTGGAAAGAAACCTCCAGTCATCAGGCGCGGAACTGGTAGTTCTCAGCGGCTACATGAGGATCCTGACTCCTTCATTCGTCGGCAAGTGGAAGGGCAGGATAGTCAACGTCCACCCCTCATTGCTACCAGATTTCCCTGGCGCCCATGCTCATCGCGACGTCCTCTCGGCAGGGGTAACAATGACTGGATGTACAGTGCATCTGGTCGACGAGGGAGTAGACTCCGGACCGATCCTGGCACAAAGGGAAGTCCCAGTGATGCCTGATGATGACGAGGATTCCCTCCAAGAGAGAGTCAAGTTAGTAGAGCACGTTCTCTATCCCGAGGTTATCGATTTGCTCTGCACCGGCCAGATCTCACTCTAGGTCCTCTGGTGTATTCACATTGAGAAGGACTGCCGGGTCCTCCACTAGTATCGAATGCTTGGCTTCTGCGAACTGCACCCGAAGTGGTCGTCTGTCACCTTCGATAATCTCGAGGACTTCATTGGTGCGAATCAAAGATAGCAGTGGATGTCCTCTCTCTCCATCATGGGGCATGATTAGGCAATCATCCTCTCCAAGCCTCTCTTGGAGTGAGAGAAACACATCAGACGAGATCCATGGATAGTCCACCGTGGCCAGTTGGAGCACCCCATCTTCGCATTTCGGATCCAGGAGAGCCTCTTCTATCGCATCGATAGGGCCAGCGTGAGTCATCGAATCGAGAACCCACTCTATGTCCAGATCGAGACCAATCGCTGAGCCGTATTCCTCAACGTCTTCGGGTTGTGCGACTGCAATTCTAATTGGCTCTAGGTTGGCAGTGGCGAGTGAGATCGCCACCCTCCGTATCATGGTGGACCCATCGACCTCTACCAGTGCTTTGTCTCGACCCATCCGGGAGGACCTCCCTCCCGCTAGCAACAGAGAACGCATCCTGCTACCTCAACTCGTCCAAGCGCCTCAAGGCGTGATTGATCTCTTCCATCAGATCCAATGCTCTGTTGATTAGCATCTCCCTATCCTTTCTCGCAGAGGTCTCTGCAAGCCACTCCATTAGTTGGGTAATGTCCTCGGCATCCCTCTTTATGGTCCACTCCAGAACTTCCTCTGCTACTGGGTCATCTGATGGCAGTAACCGCTCGACCATGACCGCCAGAGGGGCTACCGATGAATTAGTGCTATGGTATTCCTGATGCCACTCTGTCTCTAATCCTACCTAGAAGAGAATCTCCATCGGGTACCTTCACCATGACAAGTTGATCAATCACATCACTTCCTATCTCCCTGTCAGCGTTGATCGCCGCAAATGCTGAAATGAGAGCTAGGTGAGATTCTACCAGTCTCCCCCCGCACCATGATTTCAGCAACCCGTCGCTAGGGCCCTCATGACCCGCTCGAAAAACCTCCTCGATGCTAAGAAGCAGAGCCTCGGCAGGCTCCCTGGAGTTGATTGAGGAGGCTAGAACCACCCATGGATCGACTCCGGCTCTCTCGTTATCCAAGTTGGCCAGGAGCAACGCCGAGAGTGCCACGTCTTCCCTCCCATGCCTCTTCCAGAGAAGTGGTATCAGCTTCCACAAGACCCGTTGGTCTTCCCCCGCCTCGGTAATTAGCCACGAAGCGACCCTCCTCAGGATTTCATCGGGTGTGCCAAGGTGGAAAGAGTAACCAGCGGAGCTACCGAGTCGGTCTGTGCTTGACTTCATAATCATCGCCGGGACCCCTATCGGGTATGCCTCTCGGATGATTTTCGCTAGGTTACGATGCGATTTGTGCGATCTCCTAGGCTGCTCTCCGAGGAACTCGTCCAGAATACGCTCGCTACTCATCTGAACTACTGCTTCCTAGAGAGTATTTTGACGCTATCGAAAATATCGCGTAGTTTGTCCACCGAGTCATTTAGCCGCATTCTGTATTCATCGATAAACGACCTGTGCACGATTTCCTCCAGCTGTCGGTCTAGGCTCCTAGCAATCGCCCGATGCTCGGAATCCTCGATTAGGAACATCTTCCTGAGATACGCAATTTGTGCCAACACGTCATCGGATCTGTCTGTGTGAATCAGCATGGCTTCGAGAACCTGGCCGTAGACCAACCTCATCTCGCTCTTCTCTATCGAAGACCCCCTAATCTGATCTTCCTCCCCAGACAGAATCGCATCATAGATCCTCCTCGGCTCACCCTCTTCAAGGCTTAATGCATGAGCAAGTTTCACGAGAATCCTCTTCTCCCCGTTTGACAACTGCCCGTCTCTTAGAGCGAGCCTAGATGCATTCAAGAAAATCCTCGAACGATCATCCTCAGCCCACGCCTGTTCTGCCACGATCCCCCATGACGGGCATCCGCCTTAACGACTAGGTATTAGTCAAAAAATGACATCCAAGGCAAACAGGAGCATTCATGAACACCTCGTGCCCCGGGTAGATTGCTAATCAGCCACTCCCGGGCGTCCTGCGCCCATCCGAAACCCCCCTGCCGAAATGGCGAAAACGGGGGCAAGGCCCCCGTTTGGGGCCGATGAGCGAAGGAATTGAACAATATGTCAAGTGAAGGAAAATACGTAATACACGCAACAATTAGAGTCGATGGGACCGTAGCACGCAAAGACGTGGTCGGAGCCATATTCGGCCAGACCGAAGGACTCCTGGGAGAGGGGCTCCAACTTAGGAAGCTCCAGAGAACAGGAAGAATTGGCCACGTGGATGTCAGTTTGAACAACCACAAGGGCCGTGTACAGGGATCTATCGAAGTATCATCTTCGATAGACCAAGTCAGCACCGCAGTTATCGGCGCCGCGCTAGAGACGATCGACAGGATCGGTCCATGCAAAGCAGTGATCAAGGTCAAGGATATCGAGAACATCAGATCCGCAAAGAGGGATCACGTCATCGACAGGGCCAAGCAGCTTCTGCTCCAGATCGTGAACTCCGCCTCCGGCGAGTCGAAGAACATCATAGACGAAGTCAAGGCAGTACTAACATTGGACACCGAGGTCGACTTCGAGGAGATGACCGCAGGACCCAACGTGAAAAACTCGGATTCGATTATAATCGTCGAGGGTAGGAACGACGTCAGGAACCTATTGAAGTTCGGCATCAAGAACGCGATCGCCACAATGGGGTCTGGGATAAAGCCAGAATTGGCCGATCTCGCTTCCAAGAAGAAGACGGTTACCGCATTCCTGGACGGGGATCGCGGAGGCAAGCTGCTGCTGATGGAAATCAGCGGAAAGCTGGGCAAGTCCCTGACGCACGTCGCCTTTGCTCCTCAGAGCAGGGAAGTCGAGCACCTCGAGGGCAAGGTAGTGACGAAGTGCCTCGGCCAGAAGGAAGCCGCCTCAAAGGCAGTCGCCAGGATCCAGACGGAGATACAGAAGGACGACGACAAAGCAGTCGGAAAGGGCAAGGCGTCACTGGAGGCCCCAGACGAGATCAAGGGCTGGGCACCGATGATGGACGGGCTAAAGGCCAATCACGCCGTGATTGTTCTCGAGGATGGAACAGGCTCAGACCCAGTGGGAGCCAAAGCCTTGGAAGCAGCCCTAGGAGAGTCCGATGGAGCCCAAGGACTGGTTTTCTCGGGCAAGGTTACCGATAGGATTCACGAGCTCGCCTCTGGTGCAGGAATCAACACAGTAGTTGGTAAGACAGTAGGGGCACAATCCCTGAAGCTTGGAGTGCAAGCCTACTCTGTAAAGGACTTAGAGTGAGTTTCAGAGACCCATTTCTGGCAGGGTGAATCCTTGCCAATAATGCCCCTCTGAAGGGTTGGCATAGCAGAAGCCATCAAAAGTCTCTCATGCCCGCTGGGACTGATGCAACAGACCACCATGGCGATACTTACTCTCTATGGCGCTCTATCTGTAACCCTACTTGCACTGTGGATAAGGCATAAGTCGGTATTGAGGCAGAGGAAGAGACTGGCCTTGAAACTGGGCTCCATGAAGGGCAACCTGACAGAGACTTCCGAGAGGCTGGACCTACTCTCTAGGGGAGTGGACACCATCCTATCCGATGCTCCTGAGGTTCACGACCTGCTAGGCGTGCACAAGTCTCTTGAGGCCGCCGAGTCACTCCTGTTCAACCAAGGAATCCCAGTCAGCAACAGCGAGTCTTGCGCTATTGTTAGCCATGCCGTCAAAGCACTCTTGAGCCACTATCCAGAAGACGGACCCGAGGACGAGCGCAGTATTGTCCAAGGACTAAAGCCACTGTCCAAGAGGCTTGCCGCCATCCTTACAGAAGCAGAGATGAAAGCCGAGGACGTCGAACTTTCAGCAGCCGAGCACCGACGAGCCGGGGAGCTTTTCCACTCCGTGGAACGATTCGACTGGGCAGCAGATTGCTTCCAGAGGGCAAATGACCTAGACCCAGAAGACGAGTCAGCGCTCAGGTCTCTCTCCGAGATTCAGAGAGGTAACGGAGACTTCGATTCCCTAGACAGGACACTAGAGCGGCTGCTGGCGATCGTTCCAGACGACATCGCGGTCCTCAACGAGCAGTCGATCCTCCTAGACAGTACGGATGACGAGAGATTCATCAGAAACAGAAAGAGGCTAGAGGCTCTAGGAGTGGCATCAACACCCTCGGAAGAGGAGGGCGAACTATCCCTCATCGCCCAGAGGGCGCGAGACTCAGACGTTGGTGGAGCGACCCAATCGAATACCGCTCCTGGTTTGATTGAGAAGGCAGCCAAGCAACTCCTCCTAGGGGAATTCAGAGCAGCACTTGAATCGGTTGAGGACGCGATCGAGATAGACCAGGGTTTCGGACAGGCATGGTCACTGAAGGCACGACTGGTCGCTGCGGACAGGGGGAAGATCAAGGACGCCCTGAAGTGCATCAGGAGGGCAAAAGCACTCGGAGAGTACACAGTGATTCTGGAATCGGAGATTCTCGATAACGATGGGAGGACCGATGCTGCGATAGAGGTCCTCGAGGAGCATCTATCCAGAACACCAGGCGACGCAGAGGCAAGGGGCAAGCTTAGCCAACTCTGGCTGGCCAGCGGCTCCGCCGAGTCCGCACGGAAGACTCTAGACGATGCACCCGAGGAATCCTGGAGCTCAGCCACGCTGCATGTTATGAAAGGCAGACTAAGCCTGGTGGAATCAGACGAACACCGAGATGAAACGGGGAAAATCGACCCCATGCCCGTTATCGATGCGCTCGTCTCGTTCGACAGGGCCGTGGAAATCGACAGGGAATCGGGCCTCGCCTGGCTCGGGAGGGCAAGGGCACTCAGGTACCAGAAGGCATTCGATGAGGCCGATGTAGCACTGGTACGAGCACGAAGGTTGATTCCAGACCACCCATCGATCGCCCTCGAGGAAGCGCAACTATCCCTCGAAACAGGAGATCTGGAACAGGCAAACGCACTCACCCTCGAGGCCACCACCACACTGAAGGACAACCCGACTGTGCCGTTCATTCGAGGCATAATTGCGGCGAGGCACGGGCGCCTCGAGGAGGCCACGAAACTCTTCTCCCAGAGCCTCCTCATCGATCCCAACCATACTCGAGCCAGACTCAACAGGTCATCGGCAGCCCTGCTCCGTGACGATCTGGCACTGGCTCTGGACGATGCCAACAGATTGGTCGAGGACCGTCCCAATCACGAACTAGCCCGATTGAGGAAAGCCGAGATACTCATGAATCAGGGGGACTGGGAGAAAGCCGAGTCCGAGCTACGCGAGCTCCTCAGATTGAACGGCAGCCATTCCATGGGGCTCGTCCACCTTGGCACCTGCATGATCGCGATGGAGAAGTCAGAGCAGGCAGAGAAGCCACTAAACAAAGCGATAGAGACGAACCCAAACCTATCCGAGGCATGGTACCAGAGAGGACTCCTGTACCTAGACTTCGGGAGGTCCGATGAGGCGATGTCAGACTTCGAGGGCGCAGTGAGGGCCGACCCCCAGCACCTCGATGCCAGACTGAGGATAGCCGCCATCCTCCATGAAGGGAAAGACACCGAGAAGGCCGCTGGCGCTTGGAGGAAGGTCCTCGACGTCGATTCCCAGAACAGGCTCGCTAGGAGGAGGCTGGAGGAATGCAGGGCGCAGATCAACTCCCGGAGAGAAGCACTCCTTCCAAAGGATTGAACACCACCCGCTCTGACGACCTGACATGCACTCTCAGCAGATGGTTGAACCGGGATCAATAGCACCCGACTTCGAACTCCCGAACGCGAACGGAAACTCCGGGGGAGGCACACTCTCGCTCCAGGATGTAATGGGGGGGAAAGGTGCCGTGGTCTTCTTCACATGCAACCATTGCCCATACGTAGTCGGCTCCGAGCCCAGGATAGAGAATGCCGCGGAAGTCGCTAGGAAGAACGGGATTGGATTCGTGGGAATAAACTCCAACGACCCCGTGAAGTACGAATCCGACTCTTGGGACAACATGGTCAAAAGGGCCAACAGGGGGATGACCTACGCATACCTCCACGACGCCTCGCAGGAGGTCGCTCTTTCTTACGGAGCGGAGAGAACGCCGGAGTTCTACCTCCTGAACTCGGATTCGGTGGTGGTATACAGGGGACGAATGGACGACTCCCCGAGAGACCCCTCCCATGCCAAGACCTCGGAACTGGAGGATGCCATGGAGGAGCTCGCTTCCGGGGCGACGGTCTCCGTCGAAAGGACCGAGAGCATCGGTTGCTCAGTGAAGTGGAAGGAATAGGTGCTAGCTTGGCAATGGGCCTCCCTGCAAGGGCATTCTACACGGTGATGCGACTCGCCCCGTCTGGCATTCGGATGCGGATGTGGAGGGGCCTGTACCAGAGGATGGCACGTTCTCAGACGGACCCGAACTTCCGATTCATGAACTACGGCTTCACAGATGACTCCACCCTCGAACTCTCCGAGGGGGACGAGCCAGACAGGCTGTTCATCCAACTCTACAACATGAACATCAGGGACGTGGAGATGGAGGGCAGAGAGGTCCTCGAGATAGGGTCTGGCAGGGGGGGCGGGGCCAGCTGGATCGCGAGGAAGTACAAGCCAAAGTCACTGTTGGCAGTAGACTACTCTGCAGAGGCGGTGGCACTCTCCCAGGGATGGTTCTCCGACCAGGATAACCTGGAATTCAAGGAGGGAAACGCACAGGACCTGCCCCTGCCAGACGAGTCATTCGACATCGCATACAACGTCGAGTCATCACACTGCTACGCGAACATACCAGACTTCCTGAGCGAGGTCTTCAGGGTCCTTAGGCCAGGGGGGGAGTTCTGCTGGACGGATATGCGTGACTCCCGGACGATGGAGAAGATGCACGACCAGTTCCTGACTACCGGCTTCAGCATCGAGTCCAGAACCGACGTGACGAAGAACGTGGTCGATGCGCTGGACCTGATCGACGAGGGCAGGAGGGAGATGATACGACAGAGCTCCCCAGCCTCCCTGAGGAAGAGCTTCGAGACCTTCGGGGGCGTTCCAGGAACCCCTGTCTACGAGGCATTGAAATCCGGTAAGATCCAGTATTTCAGGTACCTCCTCTCCAAACCAAGGTAGCGCACCCAATCTGAAACCGGTTATGCGTGCCTAGGCATAACTCACGCATAACGAGCGGGCGTCACTAGGAACAACTAGCATAAACCAAGCATAACTCACGCATTACTCGATTGACTACTAAGCATTACAAGCATTAACACTCGCATTACGGGAACAACAATCACGCTCCGTTTAGCATTAAACGTGCTACCCTTTGATTCATTCAATTGGTTCCCAACCAAGAGGAGATTTCATCCAGACACACGTCCGGGGATTCAAATTGGGGGTTGTGACCTATTCCTGGCAAACGAATAAATGTCGAATTAGTAAGATGGGAATTATACCACACCCCCATATCAACTGGGCAAATGGTATCTTCTTCTCCCCAAATTAACAGAGTATTTGTTGTAATTTTTTCAATTTCTTTAGAGGTGAAGTCATCCCAAACCAGCCCAAATTCTCGAAACATTGCATCCATACTTCCCGGATATCTAGAGAATTCCCACATCCTATCTACTTCTTCATCAGTAACCAATGAACCATCATGTACCATATCGATTAGGGTGTTTTCAGCCATTTTTCTAGACCACATACGCTTAATCAAAAATCTCCCTAGTGGATTCTTCATCAGCTTCATTGCCAATGGTGGTGAGCCCTCATTTTCTCGTGGAGTCCCACTTGCAGCAAGTAATACTAGATTGCGAACTCTGTCAGGGTTTTCCATTGTATATTTGACGGCAATTCTCCCTCCCATGGAATGACCTACTAAAACACAACTATCGATTCCGAGATGCTCAATAACCATTGATAGATCAGAAATATAACTTTCAATCCCGTATTGGTGGTCGGATGCTGGGCCGGTCAAACCATGCCTACGTAAGTCAAATCTGATAACTCTAAAGTCCTCAACTAGATGCTTCACGAGTTGATTCCATGTATGCAAATCCTCACTGTGTCCATGGAGAAGGACAATCGGGGGTGCCTCAGGATCCCCCTCATCTCGGAGATGGATATTTTCTCCGTTTGATAATGTGATATACTGTGAGGGGGGTGCCCCATACCTTTCTCTCAAACCATCTACATCCCCTCCCTTCGGACCGAAGATTAGTGATCTGATGCTAACCATTGCCCCTTTCATGAATTGGTCTGTTTTCAAAATATTGGAAATATTTCCTGAACCATAGGGTAGTCCCTGTTTCGCTATCTGACAGAGACTAGTACTGCTCTAGTACGAGTTCGGTCTGAGTTGAGCTGATGTCCCCAGGGGCCGCCAGCCACATCCTGTCCAGCATGTCCCTGAGAGCCACCGTGTCATCGACGTGAACCACG
>Ga0208765_1000960_pt1 | contig 18292 bp, 11 predicted proteins | sample ETNtaG_2_FD_185783 | JGI IMG/M metagenome (GOLD analysis project Ga0208765, IMG submission 185783) | Marine microbial and viral communities from oxygen minimum zone, Eastern Pacific Ocean - ETNP201406SV203 (SPAdes) (version 2) | ecosystem: Environmental > Aquatic > Marine > Oceanic ...
GGCGCTTCCTTGCCGGGGTTAATGGATTTACGTAATACACCAGTGCAGGAAACATTTGCTGGTGTGGAAATCCATGCAAATACCATGCACAGTATATTACAGAATGAATTTGTCAGTACGACCAGTGCGCGAACAAATTTTAACACTATTTTGATCTTATCAATTTTCCTTGGAATAATTGTTAGTATACCAAAAAAGCCACTTTATACAATTCCCGTTCCATTACTTGGTATCTTTGCTTGGAATCTTTATTCCTACAATCAATTTTTTAATAGTTTGGTTATGTGGGAAATTATTCGTCCTGCACTATCCCTTGGTGGTACGTATTTAGGTGTTTTCTTATACAACTTTCTAGTTGCGGAAAAGGATAAACGATTTTTAAAGAATACTTTTAGTACTTACATATCACCCGAATTAATTGATCAAATGTTTGATGCCAAAGAAGAACCGCAGTTGGGTGGTGAGGAAGGCTACCATACAGCATTCTTTACGGATATCCAGAGCTTTTCTGCATTTTCAGAAAAGCTGTCTGCTACTGACCTGGTAGAACTTCTTAATGATTATTTGACAGAAATGACGGACACCCTATTGGAAAATAAGGGGACTCTTGATAAATATATAGGGGATGCCATCGTTGCCTTTTACGGAGCGCCGGCACCTGTGGATGATCATGAGTATTATGCTTGTTTGACGGCTGTATTGATGCAGGAAAGGTTAAGTGAAATGCGTGATAAATGGCGTGGCGAAGGTGATCGTTGGCCGGAAATTGTGCACAATATGCAAAATCGGATCGGTATAAATACTGGTAAAATGGTAACAGGGAACATGGGTTCGACAATGCGTATGAATTATACGATGATGGGTGACACGGTGAATTTAGCTGCTCGACTTGAATCATCTGCAAAGCAATATGGTATTTATATTCAAGTTGCCAATGAAACATACACTCCCTGTAAGGATAAATTCATCTGGCGAGACCTGGATTTTGTTAGGGTGATGGGGAAAACAGAGCCAGCACAAGTGTATGAACTGATTGCCGTAGCAGGGAAGGAAACAGAACAGGATAAATCAATTTTAAAGGCTTATCACGAAGCGCTTGAATTATACCGCAAACAGGACTGGGATAAGGCTCAAGATGCATTTAAGGCTGCTGATGAACTTGAAGATATGTTTCCCGGCCGTAAAACAAACCCCAGCCGTGTATATATACCCCGCTGTGATCATTGGAAATCCAACCCTCCTGGAGATGATTGGGATGGTGTCTGGACCCTTACATCTAAGTAAATCTTATAACCCTGCTTGATCGTATGCCTGGAGGCACCCATGAATACATACAGGATCCACGGAACGAAAATGTTCTGATCTATATTAATGGTGAGATCTTACCTCGCCCGGAAGCAAAAGTATCGGTTTTTGACAGTGGATTTTTATTGGGAGACGGTGTCTGGGAAGGTATCCGCTTACACAATGATCAGTTGGTGTTTTTAGAAGAACATATAGAGCGTCTATATGCAGGTGCAGCAGGTATTGGAATGGATATTGGCATGCATAAAAATGATCTGGTTGAGAAAATTCATGAAACGTTGGCGGCGAATGATATGCATTCTGATATCCATTTACGGTTGATCGTTTCCCGCGGATTAAAAACTACACCCTATCAGCATCCACGAGTGAATGTAGGGGGACCAACTATTGTCATTATTCCTGAATATAAAATTGTTACTGAGGACTCAAAATCTAATGGATTAAAATTAGTGTCAGTCACAACAAGTAGATCTTCGGAAGCCACTCAGGATCCTAAAATCAATTCACTCAGTAAATTCAACTGTATTCAGGCCTGCATTGAGGCAGACAGTATGGGTGGAGACGAAGGTCTGATGCTGGATATACATGGATATGTTTCTACCTGTAATTCAACGAATTTTTTCATTGTGCGCGATTCAGAAGTTTGGACTTCCACTGGAGAATATTGTCTGAATGGTGTGACCCGCGGAGCCATTATTGATTTATGTAGGGCAAATAATATCACTGTATTGGAAAAGAATTTTCTAACAGATGATGTTCATACAGCTGATGAAGCATTTGTTACGGGCACATTCGCTGGGGTACTCCCAGTAACAGAAATTGATGAACATGTTCTCTCGAGCGGTCAGAGGGGTCTGCTTACAAAAAAGCTTCAGGATCTCTATCGTAGCGAAATTGATAAACGTTACCCCGGTAAATAATTATTGATGGACCAAGTACGGATAGCCATGTGGTCAGGGCCGCGGAATATTTCCACTACTATGATGCGGTCTTTCAGCAGCCGGCCTGATACATTTGTTTCTGATGAGCCATTCTATGCCTGCTATTTGCAGCGTACCGGACTCCAGCATCCTGGTCGAGAAGAGATTCTACGCTCTTGTAAACAGGATTATCATAGTATTATTAACGATATAACTTCACCAATACCCTCAGGGAAAAATGTATGGTATCAAAAACACATGGCTCATCATTTGGAGCCCGGTGATAGCTTGGGCTGGACAAAAGGATTGATAAATTGTTTACTTATTCGCACACCCGCAGAGGTGATATCCAGCTTTTCGAAGAAAAACGAACTGAACGATGAAAGAGAACTGGGTTATCTACAGCAAATTCAATTATACAGGTATCATAATAATAAACTGCCAGTGGTTGATGCCAAGGATATACTACAAGATCCAAAGAGTATACTTAGCAAACTTTGTTCTAAATGTGGTATCCCCTTTGAAAAAGGAATGTTATCCTGGGCAGCAGGTCCACACACCGCTGATGGTATTTGGGGCAAATACTGGTACGATCAATTATGGAGTACAACTGGTTTCAAACCTTATGTACAAAAAGAGGTAACCGTGCCTAGTGCACTTTCTGCCATGGTTGACCGGTGTATGCCTATATACAACGAATTATACCAGGCCAGGATCAAGGCAAATGAAAAATGAATTTTATCCTGTTTTATCTTTAACCATTTTTTATGAATTTCTACTATGGAATTCAATCGATTGGCCACCCTTTGTAAAAAGGGTGGCCAATTTTTATACGATGCTTTTTTTCTAGAATTCTATCTCATACTTTTGAACTGGAGGGGTTTTGGATACTGATCAACCAGCGGTATTATTACTGGAAGATGGCCGAGCATTTCATGGGTTCACATTCGGACATGTGGGCGAAACATGCGGTGAGATCTGTTTTAATACAGGCATGTCAGGTTACCAAGAAATACTCACTGATCCTTCTTATTGTAAGCAGATTGTTACAATGACTGTACCTCATATTGGAAATTACGGCGTCAATCCTGAGGACATTGAATCTGATCGAATCCAGGTTGCCGGTTTCATTATTAAAGAAGAAACGATCATTCCTTCCAATTGGCGCTCGGCCCAATCCATTGGCAATTATCTTCGCGATCAGGAAATCGTAGGCATGCAGGGGATTGATACGAGGGCCTTGACACGTCACATACGTGACCAGGGCGCTATGAATTGTATTATTTCAGCTGTTGATCTAGACATAGATAGCCTTACAAAGAAATTGAGTCAAGTGCCTTCCATGTCTGGACTTGATCTAGCGCAGGAAGTAACCACTCGAAAATCATTTCATTGGAATAAAAATGGAAGTATGAAAAAACATAAGGTTGCGGCCATTGATTTTGGTATCAAGCATAACATACTCAGGCTACTAGAAGATCATGACTGTGATATAACTGTTTTACCTGCCAATACATCCGCACAGGATATAATAGATTGTAATGTGGATGGAATATTTTTAAGCAATGGTCCCGGGGATCCTGCTGCTGTTACTTACGGTGTGGATATGGTTAAAGAGTTACTGGGCCATAAACCGATCTTTGGCATTTGTCTTGGTCACCAGATTCTTGCCTTGGCTCTAGGTGCAAAAACTTTCAAGCTTAAGTTTGGACATCGGGGAATTAACCACCCTGTGAAAAACATGGAAACTGGTGTTGTGGAAATCACCAGCCAGAATCATGGATTTGCAGTTGATCTGGATTCACTTCCTGATAATGTAATCCCCACGCACATTAACTTGAACGATAATACATCGGAAGGGATTCGGTGTAAGGATAAACCAGCATTTTCTGTCCAGTACCATCCGGAGTCTAGCCCGGGACCCCATGACAGTAGATATCTGTTTCAACAATTTGTAGATATGATGGAACATGCCAAAAAGAACTGATATCAATTCCATCCTTATTATTGGTGCCGGGCCGATTGTCATCGGACAAGCCTGTGAGTTTGATTATTCCGGTACACAAGCTACCCGGGCACTGAAAGAAGAAGGTTATCGCGTCATCTTGGTGAATTCAAATCCTGCTACAATCATGACCGACCCAGACTTGGCTGATGCGACATATATCGAACCCATTACAGTGGAGTATGTTACAGCGATTATTGAGAATGAAAAACCGGATGCGATCCTTCCAACAGTAGGTGGGCAGACAGCCTTAAATCTGGCCATGGATTTATTTAAAGAAGGTGTTCTAGATAAATATAGCGTTCAGCTTATCGGTGCACAGGTGGACGCTATTGAAAAAGCTGAAGATCGAGAGCGCTTCAAGGAAGCAATGGATGATGTTGGAATTGATACAGCTCAGGGAGGGTTTGTTCATACCTGGGAAGAAGCAGTTGCACTCATGGATACACTGAATTTCCCCATTATTATCCGTCCATCTTTCACATTGGGCGGTACGGGTGGATCAGTAGCGTATAACCATGAAGAATATCAAGCACTGGTCGAAAATGGACTGAATGCGAGTCCGATCAATGAAGTATTAATTGAGGAATCGCTACTGGGTTGGAAAGAATTTGAGTTGGAAGTAATTCGCGACAAGGCAGACAACGCAATAATTATATGTTCCATTGAAAATATTGACCCTATGGGTGTTCACACCGGTGATTCAGTGACAGTGGCACCAGCCATGACCTTGACAGATAAAGAGTATCAGCAAATGCGTAATGATGCTATTTTATGTTTACGCACTATTGGCGTTGAAACAGGCGGTTCAAATGTTCAATTTGCGGTTGACCCTGAAAATGGACGCATGGTCATTATTGAAATGAATCCTCGGGTAAGCCGTTCATCAGCTCTAGCCAGCAAAGCAACTGGATTCCCGATAGCTAAAGTTGCAGCAAAACTGGCCGTAGGATATACGTTGGATGAATTACCAAATGACATTACTGGTAAAACTTTAGCAGCATTTGAACCAACGATCGATTATATAGTTACTAAAGTTCCACGATTCGATTTCGAAAAATTTCCTTCCGCATCTGGGCATTTGGGTGTGCAGATGCAAAGTGTTGGTGAAGTAATGTCTATCGGACGGACATTTCGCGAGAGTCTACAGAAAGCCTTCCGTTCTTTGGAAGTAGGATTGGACGGCTTAGATCCAAAACCACCTGCGGAAGGTGACCCTGATGTAGAGCGGGCTCGATCTCTTGATATGACCACCCTCCGTTTTGCTACTGCATTCCGATTGTTAAAGATCCGGCAAGCCTTTCTGGAAGGACAATCAATTGACGAAGTCTATAATATTACACGGATCGATCCCTGGTTCCTATACCAGATCCAAAAACTCGTCAATTTGAATGGATCAAACACCCTACGGCAATTGAAAGAAAATGGCTTTTCTGATGAACAGATCGCCCGGTTAAAAGGAAATAATGTGGCTAAAGTCAGAGAAATTCGATCTGAAAAAGGGGTAGTTCCAGTCTATAAAGTGGTAGATACCTGTGCCGCCGAATTTGTGGCCAAGACACCCTATTGTTATTCTACTTATGATGAAGAAAATGAGATTGAACCGCTTACAGGAAAGAAGGTCATGATCCTAGGTGGAGGGCCAAACCGTATTGGTCAGGGTATTGAATTTGATTATTGCTGCGTACAGGCAGTTTTTGGTTTACAGGATCTGGGTTACAAAACGATCATGGTCAACTGCAACCCTGAGACTGTAAGCACAGATTTTGATTTGGTCGATCGGCTGTATTTTGAACCGGTAACTTATGAGGATGTGTTGAATATTGTAGAATTTGAGCGGCCGGATGGAGTTCTGGTACAGTTTGGCGGACAGACACCTCTTAAGATTGCCAATGCCTTGTCCGCGGCAGGTGTCCCCATTATGGGTACATCACCGAAAAATATTGATCTTGCGGAAGACCGCGAAAAATTCGGTCGTATTCTAGAAAAATTGAAGATCACTTGTCCGCAATATGGAACAGGGAGGACTTTGGATGAAGTTGTTGCAGTAGCCAAAAAGATTGGTTTCCCTGTTCTGGCACGTCCAAGTTATGTTTTGGGTGGTAGGGCAATGGAAATAGTTTATTCAAAAGAACAATTGATAGACTACATAGCTCGCTCTGCTGATGTAACGGCAGGACACCCTATTTTGATCGATGAATTCCTAGAAGACGCATTTGAATTTGATGTGGATGCGCTTTCCGATGGGGAAACAGTTCATATTGGTGGTATTATGCAGCATATCGAAGAAGCAGGCATACATTCCGGTGACTCTGCCTGTGTATTGCCACCTTATAAAATAACAGCCGAAGCGCTTGATGATATTATTCGTATAACGAAAGATCTTTCCCTGGAACTTAATGTTCAAGGTCTGATCAATCTCCAGTTTGCCTATAAAGATGGAGAAATTTTTGTGTTGGAAGTAAACCCTCGTGCTAGTCGCACCATACCTTTCGTGAGTAAAACTACGAATGTTCCGTTAGCTAGGATAGCAGCGCAGCTTGCTACTGGCAAGAAACTTGCGGAATATGAATTGAAATCATGGGATACGAATAATCATATCGCTGTGAAAGAAGCGGTGTTGCCGTTCAATAAATTTCCTCAAGAATCGATTTTCTTAAGTCCGGAGATGAAATCGACCGGTGAAGTAATGGGTATTTCGAGAACTTTTGGTGAGTCATTTAGACGGGCGATAATTAGTTCCGGCAATAAAATATATCACGATGGCACTGTGTTTATATCTGTTAATGATCCGGATAAGTTAGATGTTATTCCCATTGCTAGAGATCTGCAGGAAATAGGCTTTAAAATAGTAGCCACTTCCGGTACAGCTCGTGAATTGCAGCGTAATGGTATACCGGTAGACCCAGTGTTTAAGGTTGGCGAAGGCCGGCCTAATGTTTTAGATCATATAATGAACAATGATATACAAATTGTTATCAACACTCCCTTGGGATCCCAATCACGTTTTGATGAAGAGTCAATTGGACGGGCCTGTATTCAAAAAGGGATCATGGCTATTACCACGCTTTCTGGTGCCGAAGCCGCTGTACGGGCTATCCGATCCCGGCATAAGATTCAGGTTAAATCGTTGCAAGCTTATCATAGTTGATAGACTTGGAAGGCAATAAACACTGCCCGAAATTCTACCTCAGTAAGAAAACGATAAAATGAGCACTCCAACCACACGTGTCGCATTCCATACGATGGGTTGCAAAACGAATTTTTCAGAAACATCTACCATTTCTCGTGAAATGATGGCTCATGGATTGCAGCAGGTCAGTTTTAGAGATAAAGCAGATGTATACGTGTTAAACTCCTGTTCTGTAACAGAAAATGCGGATAAGGAAGCCAGAAAATTAATTCGTCAGGCCCGCCGCCGTAATCCGGATGCTGCTGTTGCTGTGATCGGTTGTTATGCGCAATTACAGCCTACTGAGATCGCTGCAATCCCGGGGGTAGAGTTGGTGGTAGGCGCTGCGGAGAAATTCAATTTATTTAACCATCTATCTTCGCTGAAAACAAATGGAAGAGCCACAATAATCCAATCTCCTATTGAAAAAGCGCAATCCTTTCAACCATCATATTCTGCAACAGAAAGAACGCGTGCTTATCTGAAAATACAGGATGGTTGCAACTATAATTGTTCCTTTTGTACCATTCCATTAGCGCGGGGACGCAGTCGTAATGATAACATTGCAAATACGGTAAATATTGCTCAGCAGATTGCTGTTACTGAAGCACGTGAAGTCGTACTCACCGGAGTAAATATTGGTGATTATGGTTCCAGTGGTGATGAAAATTTCTTTCAGTTAATACAGGCGCTAGATAATGTAAATGGAATTGACAGGTTTCGTATTTCATCGATCGAGCCCAATTTGCTCACCGATGAGATCATCGCCTTTTGTGCCCATTCAAAAAAGTTTGTGCCTCATTTCCATATACCGCTACAATCAGGTACGGATTCAATTTTGCGGCGCATGAAACGCCGCTACGATACTATTCTATATTCATCTAAGATAGAGAAAATAAATAAATTGATTCCTGATTGTTGTATAGGTGTTGATGTGATCGTTGGATTTCCTGGTGAGGAGGAAGAAGATTTTCTGGCAACACAATCCTTTTTAAAGAATTTGGATATTTCTTATCTACACGTATTTACATTTTCTGACCGAGTGAATACGGAAGCAGCAAGTTTAAATAATAAAGTTTCCAAGGAGGAAAAAACCTATCGTAGCAAGACAATGCATATGATATCAGATGAGAAGCGATTTGAGTTCCACGAAAAATCCCTCAAACAGATCAGGCCGGTATTATTTGAACAATCTGTTAATGGTACGAACCAGGGCTATACAGATAATTATATAAAAGTACAGGTAGCAGCAGATATGAACTACGAGAATAAATTGTTGGAAGTAACATTAAATAAAAATCACGGGCCTTACATGAGTGGTCTCGTTAGGGAAAATCAATTCTAATGCTGCTAGAAAATATTTTACTGAAATCAGCAATATTTTGTAAGGGAAGATGATGAAAAAAGTAGTTTTCTTTATTGCTTTTACAATGATGTATTGCAGTAAAACTACTGTAAATAAGCCAGTGGTATATGGGTTGGTAATCCATGGTGGTGCTGGTACAATTACAAGGAAAAATATGTCTTCAGAAAAGGAATCTGCATATCGGGCTAAACTTACTGAAGCTCTTGCAGCTGGGTTTGAAATCCTTGAAAAAGGTGGTTCTAGTATGGATGCGGTTGAAACTACAATACGCATCATGGAGGATTCGCCGCTGTTCAATGCTGGAAAGGGAGCTGTATTTACAAATGCTGGTACAAATGAGTTAGATGCGTCTATCATGGATGGCAGCAATTTGCAGGCTGGTGCAGTAGCGGGAGTGAAAACAATTAAAAATCCAATTTCAGCTGCCCGAAAAGTGATGGATGAAACCTGGCATGTCATGCTGGCTGGTGACGGTGCGGATAATTTTGCTAAAGAACAGGGTTTAGAAATAGTGAACAATAATTATTTTTATACAGAAAGACGTTGGAAAGCCTTGCAAAAGGAACAGGATTCAGAAAAACATGGTACCGTAGGTTGTGTGGCGCTTGATAGGAATCATAATCTTGCAGCTGGCACATCAACCGGCGGTCTCACGAACAAACGCTGGGGCAGGATCGGAGATACACCGATTGTTGGCGCAGGAAATTATGCTAATAATCAAACTTGCGGTGTATCTGGTACAGGTCAAGGGGAATATTTTATCCGGGGTAATATGGCCTTTGATGTTTCGGCTTTGATGAACTATAGTTCACTATCAGTAGAGAAAGCAGCCAGGGAAGTAATTGATAAGTTATCTCAGCGTGGTGGTAGAGGCGGTCTGATTGCCATGGATAAGAATGGGAATATAGCAATGCCATTCAATACGGAGGGCATGTACCGTGGGTATTATCTAAATGAATCGGAACCTATTATAAAGATATACAATGATTAATAAATATTTTCGTAATCTTTTATATCTGGACAAGTACAGACCAGATTTCGATCTCCTGAAGCATTATCAATTCTGCCAACTGGTGGCCAATATTTAAAATCCTTAAGCCATTCGGCTGGGTAAACAGCTTCTATCCTTGAATACGGATGATCCCAGGTGTCTGCGGCAATAGTTTTTGCGATATGGGGCGCATTTTTTAGAACATTATTATCCGAATCAGCTGTCCCTGTAGCGACGGCAGTGATTTCATCTTTTATAGCAATCATGGCGGTGCAAAAACGATCCAGTTCTGTCTTGGATTCGCTCTCAGTCGGTTCAATCATTAGTGTTCCAGGTACCGGCCAGGACATAGTAGGCGCATGAAAACCATAATCCATTAATCGCTTGGCTACGTCTTCATCTGTGATACCAGATTCTTTTCTTATGGGTCGCAGATCAATAATGAATTCATGTGCGTTCAGGCCATTTTCTCCTTTATAAAGTACTAGGTAATGCTCTTCCAACAGCTTCGCCATGTAGTTGGCATTCAAGATAGCTACAGCGGTAGAGGTTTTCATCCCAGTACTACCTAACATGGCCATATAGCACCAGCTAATTGGTAACACACCAGCGCTGCCCCAAGGAGCCGCAGATACAGCAGATATAGCCTGGTCAGTGTCATGGTTTTTTATTACGGGATGGGAAGGCAGGAACTTTGTTAGATGGGGTGCTGTACAAATTGGACCCATCCCTGGTCCGCCACCACCATGAGGAATGGCAAATGTTTTATGCAAATTGATGTGGCATACATCTACACCGATATCAGCGGCTCGACTGATACCAACCATGGCATTTAGATTTGCGCCATCCATGTAGACTTGCCCGCCGCTTTCATGAATGAAATTGCATATTTCCTGAACCGAATTTTCGAAAACACCATGGGTTGATGGGTAAGTTATCATCAATGCTGCTAAGTTATTTTTATGGTGTTCTGCCTTGGTCTTCAGATCATTGAAATCAATATTACCATGTCTATCGCATTTTACAATTACTACTTTCATGCCACACATGATTGCACTAGCAGGATTGGTGCCATGTGCCGATTCAGGTATGAGACATATTTTCCTCTCTGTATTGCCTTTGGACTCGTGATATGCCCTTATAACCATCAGGCCTGCGTATTCACCCTGTGCCCCGGAATTTGGTTGTAGTGATACACCTGGTAATCCAGTGATATCTGCTAGCCAAGTGGTAAGATCATCGAATATTTTTTTATACCCTTTTGCCTGATCCTGCGGCGCAAAGGGATGTAGTCCACCAAATTCCGGCCAGGTGATACCGACCATTTCCGTTGTGGCGTTCAATTTCATAGTGCAGGACCCTAATGGGATCATGCTCGTATTCAAAGACAGGTCTTTGGTTTCAAGGCGGTGGATATAACGCAGCATTTCTGTTTCCGAGTGAAAACTATTGAATACCGGATGCGTGAGATACGCTGACTTACGCTTTAGTTCTGATGGTATTACTGAGTCAACAGCTGATCCGTGATCAGTATTAAATAACGCTAATAAATTCTTCAGATCATTTGTGGTTACAGTTTCATCGAACGTGATACCTATAGTTCCATCGGAAAAATCACGAATGTTTATTCCACTGCCACGCGCTTTGTCCACAATATTATCTGGACCAGTAATGCGAATTGTATCAAAGAAAATATCGCTGTGTATTTTATAACCAGCTGCAGCTAAACTTGCGGCCAAACCACAAGTGTGCCGATGTATTTTCTCAGCAATTCTGCGTATGCCCTGCGGGCCATGATAGATAGCATACATACCTGACATAATGGCCAGTAGAACCTGGGCAGTACAAATATTTGATGTAGCGCGTTCACGACGAATATGTTGTTCTCTGGTTTGCAATGCCATTCGGTATGCCTGCTGGCCATGGCAGTCTGCAGAAACACCGATTAATCTACCGGGTATAAGTCGTTTGAATTGTTCTGTAACTGCAAAATATGCAGCATGAGGACCGCCATAACCCATAGGGACACCAAAACGCTGTGTAGATCCAACTGCAACATCTGCGCCCAATTCACCAGGAGGTGTAAGCAATGTTAGACTCATGATGTCCGCGGCCATGATTACATAAGCCGATTGTTCATGCGCAGCGTCACATAAATGTCGAAAATTGTGTATAGAGCCATTGGTATCAGGATATTGCACCAAGCAGCCAAATACATCTTCTTTAAAATCAAAATCTGTATGATCGCTTAGATTAATATTAATACCCAAGGGCTCTGCCCGAGTTTGTACAACAGCTATAACCTGAGGGTGGCAACCTTTTGAAACGAGAAAAGTATTGCTACCTTTACTAAGTCTGTGTGTCATTGCCATAGCCTCGGCTGCTGCAGTTGCTTCATCTAGAAGAGATGCATTTGCTATAGGTAGCGCTGTGAGATCACACACCATCGTCTGGTAATTTAATAATGCCTCTAATCTGCCTTGGCTGATCTCTGCTTGATAGGGCGTATACTGGGTATACCACCCAGGGTTTTCCAGAATGTTGCGCTGGATAACAGGCGGTGTAATGCAATCATGGTATCCCATCCCAATATAGGATTTCATAATTACATTTTGATCAGCAATAGTCTTTAGTTCATCCAGTAATTCTCTTTCTGTTTTTGAATCGCCAATGGTCAGTGGATCAGATGACCTAATTGCAGATGGTACTACTGCTTCGATTAACGTGTCGAGGGATTTCTGGCCAATCGACTCCAACATTGCTGCAATATCAGCCTGTGATGGGCCAATATGTCGCGCTGTGAATGTGTTTTGATAATGGTTATCCCTTGTTGCCATAATGCTATCGGAAAGATTGCGGTTATTATTTTGCTACTAACTTCGACCAATAAAAGTTAACACCAATAATTGTCAATATGGCCAGCATGTACCCTATGCTTGCGCCTGGAAAAGATCCTTGTGTTAACTTGACAAAAAGTTCAGCAATAATAAGGGCGCTGACAGCGTATACTGTAATTGCCGCATTGTATCGTATAGCTGCACTGTATAACCAGAGGAATAAACCACCAGTTAATAGACCGGTTAAAATCCAGGGCCCTATTCCAGTCACAACATCCTCACCGGCGATTATTAAACCTAAAAGAAGGAATACAATGCTAAATAAGCCTTTTCTGGTGTTCCAGGATTCTGTTTTTTCTGAAATAAATAAAACAACGAAGGTCATAAACGCCGCCGATGTGATAAAGCTACCTAAGGCACTGATATAAACTCCTAGAAATGGTATGGCCGCTCCCCCTTGGGATAAAGCTGGCCACATAGGGCTCAGGTTCGGCTGCATTGAATTTGTAAATGTGAAAAAACCTGCCAGACCAATTCCTATGGCAATTCCTTCAATAAGATCAGGACCTGATGCTTGTTGTATACTGTTTTTTATTTGAAAATGGGCAACCGCGGTCAGGACAGCTGGAATCATTGATATTAATAAGGCGCCGACAATCGCGCCAGCAAGCAGTATGCCTAACTGATTGTTATATGGTTGTGCCGTTGAGAAACCGGCCACAATTGATGGTAATTGATTGATGAAAGAGACCAGCCGTAAAATGAATAAGGACACCATAACATACAACACCAGCTTCGTAGTGATCTTTTTCCTAGTCCAGTGAATTATACCTAAAACGGTTGCTGCCAGAACGGTAATAATTAGTAAAAAGGACATGGCGTTGGAGGCAACGCCCAATACAGCTTGTTGATCCTTTTCCTTTCGATCCCATTCTTCCGGAACAAAAACAAATGTATTATGACTGCTTATTTCATCGCCATTTATTGTAACATGTATTCGTTTGTCACCTTCAGGTAATTTTGCACTGGAAATATCCTTAAAAACAAAATCCCAGTCCATTCGTTCTGGTTTTTTAGACGGTTCAGCTGAAATGAATTCAATGTCTTCAGTTGTAAGACCATAATGTTTATTAATCGTTGCGTATACAAAATCTTTTGCTTCATTTTCTGTTAATTCATTTCCAGTATAATTCTCAGGCAGTTTATGAGTGATACTCAATGGCTTGCCTTTATAATCCAATGCCACCTGGTATTCTTCGGCGCGCTCATTTAAGTCGCCTTCGAATTTTGCATAGCGGACATTCATGCCGGGTGTATCTATATAATTACCCATTAAGTCACTGTAAGTATCTTCCCCTGCGGTTTGCCAGATAAACCTGTTTTGCTGTCCCGGCCCACTAGGACTAACTGATGTAAGCCTATTCCATTCATCTCCTAACTGGATACCATTTACAACTAGATGATTTTCCGCAATTGTAATTGCTTCTTTTCTATTTATTTCCAGCCCGGGAGCATAGGTTGTGTGATTGAAGCCAATGACTGCAATAATGCCCAGGGCACCAAAAATAAGTATGATCTTATTAGTAGTTGGTACATAACCCGGTAGATCAACAACAGCGGTTTTCTTTTTGGATTTTTTTTCAGATGCAGGAGAGAAGGCACTGTTATAAAAATTATTGCCCAACTCAGTCCACTTTTTGTCTTTCCAGCGACCTATTAGAATTACCCAAACCGGAACAAGACAAAGAACAAACACCATCAGTTGATCAAACCACATGCCGCTTGCAGAGGAAGTAAATATAGGTAAAGACATGAGTACAGCATCGTACATGAAATGTGATATTATTGCGGGCAGCAAACCAAATTGTAAGTACAATAAACCAAAAATGATAGATGGTATGATCAGTTCAACTAGTCGCGCATAAGCTGGTTGTGATGGGTAATTGGCATGTGCGGCGGCAAAGATCAGCGACTGGATAACGAAACCAATTATTATCCATGTTTTGCGCCTACCGAGCCTGTCTCCGATCAGTGCTGCCCCAGCGATAGGCACTGCGCGGAAAAGGCATTCTTCCCAGAACCCAGCGCCCAACGCTCTACTAACCGATGATATCCAAGGGAAGGGAGTGGCAATGACATCAGGATCAAACAGCGTAGAAGCGGGATCCCACCAGCCAAATAATTTTTTTGTTAGTAAGTAAAAACTAATTACGAAAGCAAGATCAAAGCCGATCATGAGATAGCCGCCTATTGTGCGACCCAATACCTGGATGGAACTTGTTGCCCCCCGAGACCATATCTGCCAAAGATTGATCTGCTGGGGAAAGGCCCTTCTAGTCAAGGTTTCTGCTGCCATAAAAGAGAGTGAATAAATAACAGTCATGGCAAATGTATTAGCCACCATGAACCATATATTTTGTAGGAAAAAACTCTGCTCCGATAGTGCTGTTGGGTAGGACATCCACATCAGCGGCCAGAAATTGATCTCACCTAAGGTGCCAAACGCCGCAACGAAAAATCCCCAGTATACTGCTGGTTTCCAGACTACCCAGCGTTTGCGCATCATGAAAAACAGGCCCAAAATAATGCCGCCAAAACCATAGAGTAAAAACATGGCCATGCTGGCGGATGTTGCCAGTGTATTATTTGCAGAACGCATTTCTTCAAAACGCCTGCTAAATGTTTCTGGTATTTTAATAAAGTGTTTTAGCTCGGTTACTTTGTCTCCGCTTACCACCAGTTTTAACCGAAAAAATCCATCCCCAATTTGTTCTTTTGTGCGCTGATAAACGAAGGTGTGATCAATCCGCTTGCTGGGCATCACTTCTTCCGATGTTTCTATTGACTCAAATTCGGAAAACTGAATGCTGGTTTCATTCTGAATGAAGTTTTCTGCGATAACTCTGGCCTCACCAGTGGCCAGAGCAGCGCCTTTTTCTTTTTCTGCCAGTGTTTCCTTAAAACCGTAAAAATTACCAGCAGGAGTGAAAACAATCATTGTTTCATTTGGTTCATGTTCTTTGTAGTGCCTTACTGTCCAGGTGTAGAAATGGTATAGACCACCCTGCATTAATGAGGATACTTTTTCTACGCCTCCAGCATCTAGTTCCACAAAGTTTTGTGTCCTAGTATCATGAGAAAATGATGCTACTTGGTTATAATTATTTGGACCCCAATTATTTTTCACAGCCAGAGTATTGGACTGACTAAATGCAGCTTCTCGATCCATTTTCAAATCCACATTCAGTATAGCAAAAGCTTTTGGGAAAACCTGGACGCTGTAAAATAGTCCGCCAATAAACAGTAGTGATGCTGTAATCCAGAACACTGGTTTACGAAATATCATTTTTCCTCCAAATAATTATTCTAAATACGGTTAGTGAATATAAATTCTATTATATTTAAACCAATACTTATTGTGTTTTTACGTATCATTCCAGAAATTAGTTTTGAGTATACCAAGCGCGATGAACGTATTTATAACTCGATTAGGGGCAATAGAAAAATACCCTCCAATTATACCAAAGGATTTACAACCTCGTGAATCCCATCTTTTGCCCCTAATCAGATTTCCTCATCAGAGTAAAATTTAATTTTGAAAAGGGTCAATATTTAAATATAGGTAATAAGTCAAAATGACCAGCATACCCAAGGTCATTGATGTGGAAACTGCTCTGCAGGACAAAATTCCAGATATATACAAAAAAATTCCTGCTGTCATACTGTGGTTAATAAAAAAGATCATTCGCCAAGATGATATAAATCGTATGATTCATCAAAGCAGTCATTTGCAAGGAATACCTATGGTGGATTGGACTCTCGATCAATTTGGCGTACACATTGCCGTTAAAGGCAAGGAATTGATACCAAAAAATGGGCAGTATATTTTTTCAGCAAATCATCCCCTGGGCAGTCTGGATGGTCTCGCCATATTAACAGTGGTTGCAACAATTCATCATTCAGTAAAATTCGTTGCCAATGATTTATTAAGGGTGATAAAAGGCCTTGAACCTCTTTTTCTTTATATTGCAAGATTTGGTGAGATTGATAGGCAGAATGCAAGGGAAATAAACAAGACACTAGCTTCTGATGCTCAGCTTTTAGTACAGCCCGCCGGGACGGTTTCGAAAAGAAATCCAATCGAAATCAGTGACCTACCCTGGAATAAGTTTTTTATCAGTAAAGCAATCCAGTACAAACGGGATGTTATACCGGTCCATGTGCAGGCTAGAAACTCACAGTTGTTTTACAATATTGCCAGTTTCCGAAAAATATTTCGTATTAAATCAAACCTGGAAATGTTTTTACTGCCGCGCGAAATGTTTAACAAAAGAAATAAAACGATTTCCATCACTTTTGGGGAACCCATAGCCTATAAAACATTTGATGAATCACGAACCCACTTAGAATGGGCCCAGAAAGTGAGAGAATACGTGTACCTACTGGGCAGTGATAATTTTTCAACAGCAAGTACCACTCCATCATTCAGTGAAATTTTATGAGCTTGAAGGGATCTGTACCACTAATTGACCCAGTATCTAGAAAACTACTGCACGAAGAACTAACAACTGATCGCCTTGTTCGTCCTACAAGAATTGGCAGCAATGAAGTCTACATTTTTACTGCACACAAGGCCCCTAATCTCATGCAGGAAGTAGGACGATTGCGGGAATTGACTTTCCGAGATGCTGGCGCTGGTTTTGGCACAGCTGTTGATATTGATCATTTTGATACTGATGAATATCCCTGTAGACAACTTATTGTCTGGGACCCCGTTGCGGATGAAATAATTGGTGGCTACCGTTTTAATATTTTTCACAAGTTCAAGGGAAAACCATTGCGGGATATTCCTTTGGCCAATAAATCCCTATATAATATCTCTAACACATTCACCAATGAATACATTCCTTATTTGGTGGAATTGGCTCGAGCGTTTATTCAACCCAAATACCAGCCCAAGTTTGCTGGTCGAAAAGCAGCATTTTCTCTGGATAATATCTGGGACGGTTTGGGTGCCTTGGTGGTAAAATATCCATTCATTCGCTATTTTTTCGGACGCCTTACATTTTTCTCTAATTATGATCCAAAAGTCCGTGACCTTGCTTTTTATTTCTTTGCCAAGCATTTACAAGGTAATCCGGCATTGCTTAGTGCCAAGAAAGCATTTGAATCCCCAACTCCTCTTAATGATTTGGAAAAAGTAATTGGCGGAAGCTCAATCAAGGATGATTTCACTAAGTTAAACCAAGCAGCCAAGAATCATGGTACTAGCATACCACCCCTGGTAAAAAGTTATTTTAATGTCTCAGGTACACTGAAAGTTTTTGAACCTGTCTTTGATTCTTATTTTGCTTCTTCCTATGCAGCAGCTATTATGGTTACCATAGAAGATGTATACCCTGCATTTATCAAGCGGTATATAACACCTTATCAGCGTTATCTGGCTGAGACTAAAGAGTAGAGAATAAAAGGATACCACTGCGGAAATTAAGTGGCTTTTGTATAATGTGATCCCGGTGCGACTCGAACGCACGGCCAATGGCTTAAAAGGCCACTGCTCTACCAACTGAGCTACGGGATCAGTCCAATGCCAAAATGCGGTGGCAAAGTTACCGCATTGTAATCTGGAATAGAATCGGAAATTGATTGGTTACATGGCATCAATCAGTGCCAAAAAGGCGATCACCAGCGTCACC
>Ga0208765_1000971_pt1 | contig 18203 bp, 17 predicted proteins | sample ETNtaG_2_FD_185783 | JGI IMG/M metagenome (GOLD analysis project Ga0208765, IMG submission 185783) | Marine microbial and viral communities from oxygen minimum zone, Eastern Pacific Ocean - ETNP201406SV203 (SPAdes) (version 2) | ecosystem: Environmental > Aquatic > Marine > Oceanic ...
ATCCATGGCAGCAATCACTGCGTCACCAATTCCCGTTTCCATATGCATATTAAAAATATGGGCACCCATGAGTGCAAAGTTTTGGCTATCAACCAATGCTTGATAGGCTGAATCGCTGACTATATTTCTTGAATCGCCATTATTGGCATGCATAAACCAGTAAATACCTTGCAGTGTATCCGTTGAATCATTGACCCACATGCGAAAATCAGCATACGTGTAACTGGCTGTGTCGTTCTCAGGGATAGAAACATCATAAATCTCTGCCTGAATTGCACTAAAAACCAGAACGATGATTAGGGTATTTTTCAAGGTATTATTCTTTCAAGCCAATTTCTTTGAGCCTTTCATCTAAATATTGACCGGCTGTATAGCGATCTGAAAGTACAATTTCATCCCGGGGATGGAGAAATAGGGGCATTGAATACCGACTCTCATTTTTTATTTCATTTCCTGGATTAATTACCTGGTGCGTTGTGGAAGGGAAATAACCGCCGGACGCTTCCTGGAGCATGTCACCAGCATTAATAGCAATCGAACCGATATCACATGGGACATTGTGCCATTTACTATTATTATCCTTTACCTGAAGCCCCGGTTGGGTCCCGGCTACAAGAAGGGTAATAAGATTAATGTCCTCATGGGCAGCGCCCCGGATTGCCCCCGGTTCTTCTCCGCCATCCAAGGGGGGATAATGAAGTATCCGTAACAGGTTTGTTTTGCTTCTTTTTATCATTTCAGGAAGGGGGATGGAAAATAATGATTTTACATGATCCGGTGTTTCGTCTTGGATCCATCCCAATAAAACAGAAGTAAGTTCAACCAAGCGCTCGTAAAGTTCTATTGTTGCGTTGCTGATTTCAACTGGGTAACGACCCCAGGGATAGATATGATAAAATTCCTTAAGGTCTTTTGTTTGGCATCCTTTTGCATTTTCTGTGCCAAAAGGAAAAAAGCCATCCTGTTTTATTGGATCAAATTTGTAATTGGTTTTTGCACCAGATCTGAAAAACTTTTTCCATTCACTGTATACTTCATCAACAAGGTATTTTGGTATGGAGTGGTGGGTAAGGACACTAAACCCGGTCTGTCTGAGAGAACGGGTGAATTCGTATGGTGCGTTTGAATCTGTATATTTTACTGTTCGGACATTCATGCCCGAAACTTAAGGTCAATCTTCTAAACTGACCAACTCAATGCCCGCTTCTTCCGCATGTTCAAGGATGCGGTCTTCACGGTAGAATTCGCCATAATAAATTGTTTTTATTCCCGCATTGGCAATGAGTTTAAAACAATTGTAACATGGGGACGCAGTTACATAAATCTCTGAATGGTTGATCTCAACACCATTTTTTGCCGCTTGTACAATGGCGTTTGCTTCGGCGTGTGTTGTACGGACACAATGTCCGTCCACCATCTCATGCCCGGCTTCATCGCAGTGGGGAAGTCCCTTAATACTGCCATTATAGCCGGTGGAAAGGATGGTCTTTTCACGAACAATGACGGCTCCAACATATTTTCGGTCACAGGTTGATCGTGTCGCTACTTCCTTGGCGATATTCATAAAATATGTTCCCCAGCTTACACGTTCACCCGGCATGGTCAATTATCTTTTCTGTTAAATACTTTAACTGCGTAGCGTGGCTCACCATAATAGATTTTATCTGCCACCTGTGCCAAATGGGCAGTCAGGATAAGATAAGCCCAGGTTGGGACTGTTACACCTGCACAGCCTTTAATGATTACTTTCTTTTTACTATATTTATCAAAATCTAATTCATCCACCATCTGTCGAAATGATTTTTCCCGGATGATGCCACCATCTAAAAAGTCATCAAGTAAAATTGTTTCCATTTAAAAATATTTCCGAATATTCGTTAAAGAGTTATAAAATTTATCAACATCTGATTCATCATTATAGATATAAAAACTAAGCCGTGCAGTGGCAGTTTCGCCCAAGGTTGACAATAAGGGCTGCGCACAGTGGTGGCCCACTCTTATGGCAATATTGTCTTCATTTAAAAATTGTGCCAGGTCGTGGGGATGAATACCATCCACATTAAAACTAATGACTCCAGCCCGTTCATCAGCAGAGCCATGTATGCGGATTCCTTCAATCTGGTTTATCTTATTTAAGGCATAGGTAGTCAGGGTGTTTTCATGTTCTGCAATAGTGCTCATTCCAATAGTTTTTAAATAATCAACTGCTGCTCCAAGCCCCACTGCCTGGGCAAAATTCGGTGTACCAGCTTCAAACTTATAAGGAATTTCATTCCAGGTAGATGATTCCATGGAAACAGTCTCGATCATTTCCCCACCCCCCATAAAAGGATCCATCTTGTCCAGCAATTCTGTTTTACCCCACAGGATACCGATACCGGTAGGGCCCAGCATTTTGTGACCAGAAAATGCATAAAAATCACACCCAAGATCCTGAACATTCAATTGGAGATGGGGTACGCCTTGGGCACCGTCTACAATTAATAGAGCACCCATTTCATGCGCCATTTCAGCCAGCTTTTTTACTGGGTTAATGGTCCCTAAAACATTGGATATATGGGTAATGGATACAATTTTTGTATTGGGTTTAAAGTAGTGGTCTGGTTTTGATAGATCCAGCTCACCGGTTTCCGTAATTGGAATATAATTCAGAGTTGCGCCGGTTCGCTGTGCCGCAAGCTGCCAGGGTACAATATTGGAATGGTGCTCCATTTCCGAGATTAGAATCTCATCTCCAGGTTTCAACGTGTCCCCAAGGGATCTTGCTAAAAGATTGATCGCTTCTGTTGTACCGCTGGTAAAAATGATCTCTTTTGCTGAATTTGAATTAATAAAATCAGCAACTTTAGTTCTAGAATTTTCAAACCGTTCAGTAGACTCGCTTCCTAAAGAATACAAAGCCCGGTGAACATTGGCGTTGGCTTCTGTGTAGAGCCTATCTACAGCATCAAGAACACTCTGGGGTTTATGGGTTGTAGCAGCATTGTCCAGGTACACCAGATCTGAGTTGTTAAAAATCGGAAAATCTTTTTTTATGGTTTCAGATGGGAGATCCATTTAAAGCATACCAAGTTCCAACTGAGCCGCTTCACTCATCATTTCCCTGGTCCACATGGGTTCCCAGACCAGTTCTACTGAAACATGGTCGATGCCATCAATGCCATTTACTTTTCGATCCACTTCATCAGAAATAACCGGGCCCATGCCACATCCAGGAGCTGTCAGAGTCATTTTGATATCCACTTTGTTTCCAGTCTCGCTCTCATCAATCTTGAGATCATAGATCAATCCCAGATCAACAATGTTGACCGGTATTTCAGGGTCATAACACGTTTTAAGCTGGTCCCATATCTGCTGTTCAATGTTGCCTACTGGTGATTCTGAGTCTTGTTCTTCAGAGATTTCAAGACCCAGTGCATCTGCATTTTCTGCCGTGATCTGCACCATGTTGCCATTAATCAATACGGTATAATTACCGCCCAGGGCTTGGGTAATCCGGACAATGTTTCCTGCCAGGAGTTTCACCTCGTCACCGGAAGGAACCATGTAGGCATCTACATCCCGTAATAAATGGATTGATTCTATGGGAATCTGTGTCATTTTACGAGCGCCTGAATTTTTTCAACAGCACTGGAAAACCCATTGGTGCGCTGGCTGGTCACTGCACCGTCCAATCCAACTGATATCAAAACATCGCTGCTGTTTATCGATAAAATATCAGTCACGGGTTGATTGCTGAATATTTTTTCCAACAGGGTTAATAATCCTTTTACAATCAGGGCATCAGAATCGGATCGGAAGGTATAGGTTTCATCTTCATTTGGGCTTGCAACAACCCAGGCCTGTGAGGTACAGCCATAGATTTTATTTTTATCTATTTTTTCCGCATCAGAAAGGTGACCTGATTCTTTTGCCATATCCATGAGTTGAATAAATTTGTCTTTAGGATCATCAAAAACAGAGAAGAGATCATTTAGATCCTTAAGTATTTCCTGAACACTCATGATGCTGTATTTTCTGAAAGCCAGGCGTCAAAACGATCAGTGAGAAGGTATCGAATCCCATCATGTTTTACCGATTCCAATAGTTCAGTAGCAAAGCCGCGGATCAGCACTGTTTTTGCTGCCAGGATATCTAATCCCCTTGACCGGATGTAAAATAGGGCATCATCATCCAACGCACCTGTGGTAGACCCATGAGCACATTTTACGTCGTCTGCATAAATCTCCAGTTGCGGATTTGAATTCATGAGAGCGCTTTTGGAAAGGAGCAAATTCTTATTTGATTGGCTGGAGTCAGTTTTTTGTGCATCTTTCCTTACGATGGTTCGACCGTTAAATACGCCGGATGAATTATCCTGGAGCACCGATTTAAAATTTTGTGTACTGGTGCAATTGGGCACCTGATGATCCGTTATAACGTGATTGTCTAGATGCTGATTCCCATTTGAAAGGGCCAGCCCGTTCAGTGAGCAGTCAGCGCCTTCGCCCCGCAAGTTAGCATGAATATTGAGCCGTCCCAGTTCAGCGCCATGGGCAAACTGAAAGAATGTATACCGACTATTGCAATTTTGTTCTATATGTAGATTACCCATGTTCGCTGTTTTTTCAGAATTAGACTGAATCCGGATATGATCTAGCTGAGCATAATCTTCCAGGGATATAAAAACAGAGCCGTTTTGAAAAAACGATTCAGAATTATCAGCATGATGCTCAACAAACGTGGCAGAACTAGATTCTCCCAGATCCACATGAACCCGTGGCGATGTCATAATAGGTTCTTTCCCTGAAGAAATGAATAACATCCGTATAGGTGTTTCAAGGTCTGTACCTGGTTCAACCACAATGGACACACCACTATCCATGAATGCTGTATTCAAAAGGTCAAAGGGAGAGTTTTCGGGGTTATTATTTTCCCAGTTTTTTCTTTCCAAATAATCCAGGCCGGATAAAATTTGAACACCTGATGGAATTGATGATAATTTTTCCTGGTAATGACCATTATAGATAACAATTGTATTTACACCTTCCATTTTAAAACTGGGGAATTCCCTTTCATTGTTTGGTACATCCTGTGTTTCACAAATCCGATATTTGCCCTTGGCAATACGGGTAAGGTTGGTAAATTGCCAATCTTCCCATTTCTGGGTTGGGATCCCGGTATTTAAAAATTTAGAGAATGCTTCCTGCCGCTGGGAATGAATCTTTTCTGGGAAGTTGTCCCGATTTATCAGTTTTTCAAATTCAGATTGGAAGTGGGAAAGACTCATGATTCCAGCCAGTTGTATCCTTTTTCTTCTAATTCTAGTGCCAGTTCTTTTCCACCGGATCTCACGATCTGTCCATCGATCAATACATGAACAACATCTGGTTTGATATATTTTAACAGTCGCTGGTAATGGGTGATTACTAAGAGACTCCGGTCAACATTTCGGAACTGATTTACTCCTTCTGCGATTATTTTAAGCGCGTCAATGTCTAATCCGGAATCGGTCTCATCTAAAATGGCCAGGTCCGGCTGAAGGGTAAGCATTTGCAGTATTTCATTTCTCTTTTTTTCACCCCCGGAAAATCCTTCATTCACTCCCCGCTGCAGATAGGTAGTATCCATGTCCAGTTCTGCCAACTTCTGTTTGATCAGTTTTAGAAACCCGGCAGCATCCAGTTCCTTTTCTCCCTCATGCTTACGCTTTGCATTCAACGCAGCTTTAAGAAAATAGGTATTATTAACACCTGGAATCACAATGGGATATTGGAAGGACATGAATATTCCGGCCAAAGCCCGATCTTCTGGCGACCAGTCTAAAATGGATTCACCCTTATAATTCACGTCTCCTTGGGTGACGGTAAACCCTTCACGGCCAGTGATCACATTGGAAAGGGTGCTTTTTCCTGAACCATTGCGCCCCATAACGGCATGCATTTCGCCTGATTTAATGGCTAGGTTAATGCCTTTTAAAATGGGTTTATCTTCAACCCGGGCATGAAGATTTTGAATGTCCAGCATTGTAAAATAGTTAATCCTTAACCGACACTTCCTTCCAGGCTGACTTCCATAAGCTTGGTGGCTTCCACGGCAAATTCCATGGGGAGTTCCTTAAACACGTCTTTGCAAAAACCATTCACAATCATAGACACCGCATCTTCTGAAGAAATGCCTCGCTGGTTGCAATAGAACATCTGATCTTCTCCAATGCTGGATGTGGTCGCTTCATGTTCCATTTGTGCTGATGGGTTTCGAACATTTATGTATGGGAATGTGTGGGCCCCACAAGTATCACCGATCAGGATTGAATCGCACTGGGAAAAATTCCGGGCATGGTCAGCACCCTTCATTATTTTTACTTCACCACGGTAGGTCTGTTGTCCGTGTCCTGCAGAAATCCCCTTGGAAATAATAGTGCTCTTTGTGTTTTTCCCCAGGTGGATCATTTTTGTTCCTGTGTCAGCCTGCTGATAATTATTTGTTACCGCTACAGAATAAAATTCACCTACAGAATTATCGCCCTTCAGAATACAGGATGGATATTTCCAGGTGACAGCAGACCCTGTTTCCACCTGGGTCCAGGAAATCCTCGAATTATCTTCCAAACATGTACCACGCTTGGTCACAAAATTGTAAATACCGCCTGCCCCGGTTTCCGGATGGCCAGGGTACCAGTTCTGGACCGTGGAATATTTGATAGTGGCATCTCTGTGGGCTACCAGTTCCACCACGGCTGCATGGAGCTGGTTCTCATCCCGCATAGGTGCAGTGCACCCTTCCAGATAACTCACGTGGCTGCCTTCGTCAGCTATAATTAGCGTGCGTTCGAACTGACCTGTCTTGGCTTCATTGATCCGAAAATAGGTGGAAAGTTCCATGGGACAGCGGACACCTTTGGGGATATAAACAAAAGATCCATCGGTAAATACGGCTGAATTCAGGGTTGCATAATAATTATCCGTGTAGGGCACAACGGTTCCCAGGTATCTTTGAATCAATTCAGGGTGATTTTTTACCGCTTCTGAAAAACTGCAGAAAATTACACCTTCTTTTTTTAATTCTTCTTTAAATGTAGTGGCAACGGAAACACTGTCAAATACGGCATCCACAGCAACACCGGAAAGCATTTTCTGTTCTTCTAATGGGATGCCAAGTTTATTATAAGTAGCCAAAAGTTCAGGATCCACTTCATCCAGACTGGCGAGTTCTTTTTTCTTGGGCGCAGAAAAATAACTGATGTCTTGATAATCAATTTCAGGATAGACTACCTTTGCCCATTTAGGTTCATCCATTTTGAGCCAGTGGCGGTATGCTTTCAGGCGCCAATCCAGCAACCATTGGGGTTCATCCTTTTTTTTAGAGATTATACGGATTACTTCTTCGTTGAGACCGGGAGGAAGGGTTTCAGATTCAATATCTGTAACGAAACCGTATTCATACTCTTTCTTGAGATTAGAGTCAATGATCTGCTGTTCACTGTTCATTTTAGATATGGTTAAATTGAATTAAAGTTGATTTATTAAGCGGAAAAACTGGTTCCGCAGCCGCAGGTCCGTTCGGCATTGGGATTTTTTATCTTGAAGCCGCCATTGAGAAGATCATCGGAATAATCCACTTCTATATCTTTCAAATAGAGCCAGCTTTTAAGATCACAAACAATGGTAAGTCCATTGGATTCAAACTCTTTATCAAACTCGCCTTTGGAATTTTCAAAATCCATATTGTAGGTCATCCCGGAACATCCGCCACCTTCCACAGACATCCTAAGAATATGATCTCCCTTATCCTCAGAGTCCATAACGGCTTTTAGCCGTTTTACCGCTTTTTTGGTCACAGTAATGGTAGCGTTTTGAAATTCCTGCTGCTGGTCTTCTATTAGTCTCTGGTCCGGGGTTGTTGCACTCATTATTCCCACTCCGTTTTAATTTTAGGTTCATTTTTTGGAACTGGTGTTGGATTAAAGCCCAGTTTACTACGTGCTTCATCTGTCATCATTTCAGGATTCCACGGCGGGTCAAATGTGACATCCACACTGACATTTTCCACACCATCAAGGCCGGACACTTTTTCTTTGATGTCATTGGCCATTTGTTGTCCCATACCGCAACCTGGTGTGGTAAGAGACATTGTAATATTGACATCTGTATTATCTTTTCCATCATCCTGAAGACCTATTTCATAGATCAGTCCAAGATTCCAGAGATCTACGGGAAGCTCAGGATCATAGCACTGTTGTAAAACGCTTATAATCTGTTCTTTTAAGTCCATTAGTAGGTGATGTCTGCTAAAGTCATTTTATTAAACATGGATCGAATCGAATCATTAATCCGGTTGATCGGTGTGCGGATCGTACAGCCATGCAACTGGTCACAGCCAGAATCAAAATAACAATCCATAATTCCCATGGGCCCTTCCATGATCTCAAAAAACTTGGTCATGTTAATCGTGTTAGGATCTGTAGTCAGTTTATATCCGCCTGCCGCACCTTTTACAGCAATAATGATGTTACCTCGGGCAAGGCGCTGAAGAATCTTTGCTAATAATTCCTGCGGAATACCATATGCTTCCGCAATCTCTTTTGCGGAAGACAGTTCTCCATCTTTAATAGTTTGTAGATGGCGTAAAGCGATCAGCGCGTATTCAACTTTTCTAGTGATTTTTAACATTGTCTAATAAACCTTTAAAGAAATTATAGGGTAAAACAAATAACTAACAAGAGATAATTACGACCTATTTAGTCGTATATATTATAGAAGGGTAATTAAATGTGAACTTTTTTCTGTGATGTCCCCAATGATTCCTGATGGAGGACCGTATGATTGAACAAACTTTTGTGCCTCTTCATTCGGAAGGGAAATGAGTAAACCGCCAGAGGTTTGGGCATCTGATGCCAAGAGGTGTTCCAGTTCAGTAAGGTCAGGTCCAAAGGAGACATAATCCTTCAAGTAATCCAAGTTCCGTCGGGTACCTCCAGCCATAATACCTGATTCGGCTAAATCAAAAACAGAAGGTAAAAAGTTGAGCTTGGAAAAATTTATTTTTGAAGAAACACCGCTGTTCTGGCACATTTCTTTTAAATGTCCCAACAGACCAAACCCAGTTACATCCGTAACGGCATGCACATTCAGACCTTGTAGATGATCAGCAGCATCCTTATTTAATGCTGCCATAGAATGGATAGCAGAATGGATACTGTTCTGTGCCGCCGCCCCTTTTTTGATGGCAGTTGCGATAACACCTGTTCCTAAGGGCTTGGTTAAGACCAATACATCGCCTGCTTCGGCACCAGAATTTTTCCACATTTTAGACTCATCCACTTCACCGGTAACCACCAGGCCATATTTTGGTTCCTTGTCATCCACTGAATGTCCACCTACGATTGGGATCCCTGCTTCTGCTGCTTTGTCTGCTCCGCCTTGAAGGATTTCAGTTAAAATTGCTTTAGGAAGATCATTGATGGGAAACCCCACAATATTTAGGGCAAATAAGGGTTTGCCTCCCATGGCATAAATATCTGACAAAGAATTTGCAGCAGCAATTTGCCCAAATTCATAAGGTTCATCTACAATCGGTGTGAAAAAATCTACAGTTTGAATCAGTAATTTTCCATCTTTTAGGCGCACTGCCGCCGCATCGTCTGCCCCATCAAAGCCTAAAACGACGGATTCGTGTGTTGACATTTTTAAATCACCCAGAACCTGGGCCAGGTCACCTGGACCGATCTTACACGCTCAACCGGAGCCGTGACTCAGGGTCGTAAGTCTTATTTTATCTCTATCATTCATTGTATAATTTTAATGTTGGGTCTAATTAAGATTCATCTTCAGCCAGGGCAATTAAACCGTCCTCTTTACTCAGAGTAAATTCATCATTTTTATCCGGGATCAGGGCAATGCCAAACATTTTATCTTTGTTTTTCTGTTCAGCATGGAGCTGCACACCTAAGATCACTTCATCCCGAAGCTGGGCGGCCTGCATACATTCACCGTAAGGCACCGTAATAGATTCTTTGTTATTAAAGTCGAAATAATAGGATGCCGGTTTGATGTACAGTTCACTGCCTTCGGCATGGAAAAGATCATCATACACATCCAGGGCCAGGGGTTCCTCTGATACCTGGGCCATGATCTGGGAAACAAACTGGTTGGAAACCATAAAGTCTTCAACCCCGCTGTTTAGAATGATATCAATGTTTTCACTGTCCATCACTTCCGTAATGAGTTTTGGCCATTTTTTTGCATCCGAATTATTTACGTATTGATCTTTGGATGATTTTAAAATTAGGATCTGACGGATTCGAATCAAGAGCGATATGACATAGGCATCCATCTCTTCTATGGTTGTACCACCCGGGGAAAGGATGAGAATACTGTCAAAATTTTGAGGATCAATCTCATCTAAACGATTCAGGTCATTTAGATCGATCTGATGGATAGAAATACGGATACCAGGATATTTTTCCCTTAATGCAGTTTTTAGTGTATCCATTTCAGGTATTTTTTTAGAAACATATGTACATAATTCTGAGCCTTCAGGAAGGTAACTGCACAGTTTTTCCATAATTATCTCGGTCTTTGTAGTCCAATTCAACAGTGCAACCCGTTGGGTACGCAGACTTGTTTCGATCTGCGGGATTTTGGTTGTCTTCGGTTTAAAAACAGGTTCATTAAAATAAAATATAGTGGAGTCATCCTCTGCAAATACGATGAGTTGATCCTCATCAAGCACCGGAGTTTCTTTTGGTGGATTCAGTGTAATTGCTCCTTTTGAGTTTTGGATTCCCATAGGGGTGCTGCTCTTGAATCGGTTCAGGCTCTCACCAAATGTCAGTGGGCCGCCCCAGCCATCATCAGGCTGATAAAAATAAAATTCATTACCATCAAAGCCAACCATGTCTCCATAAACTACAGACAACCCATTACGACTCAATGCCAATTGAGCGATCATTCTTGATAGTACACTGACCTCGTTTAAAGCTTTAACGGTTCCGTTGGAAATATTTTCTGCCAGGTCTTGGTCCCGATCCGAATGGATTTCACATACGATAGGAGGGTGCTCCTTGCCGTCACAGACGGCAATGATAGACATAATGGATTTTAAAACCAGTGCGTCCGCAAGATTTTTTTCTTCCTCTTGCTGCCAGCTGGAAGCACTATTCACAATAATAACAGATTTTGCCTGTTCTGACATTACTTTTTTCAGATTATTAATATTAGTTACCACACCGGAACGGGTAATGATACGGGTGGTCATAAAATCTGAAATATTATCGCGGATTACATTGTCCATATCTTCCTTGTCATCCTCAGCAAGGATCACAATGGCAGCGTCTGGCTCCGATTCATTTGCCTCAATCAATTCTCGGATTATTTCAAGGATACGATCACCAAAGCCCAGAATCAGGGTATGGTCTTTTTCAAGTACCAGACTTCGACCTCGGCGCAGTTCATCAAGCTTGGCTTTGAAAACACTGGTAATAAATGCCACCATACTGGAAAAAAGGATCAAACCAACCATTACACCAATAATGGACGACACTTTTGCAGCCCAGTTACTGTCGCCATCCGTTTCGGCAGCAGACCCTTCCATTACCGCCACATAGACCCGCCAAGGTATCTCTGTCAAACTGGTATTCTCATCAGGGACTATTGCATTTGTAAGTACCCGCAAGGTAACCATGGCAAGGAAGCCTACCAGAAAGAGTGAAAGCAAAGCTAGAAAAATGGATGTAGTACCCCTTGCCATAAAATTATCTATGCCATAGCGGAGCCGCATACTAAATGGATATTTTGACTTCTTACTCATAGGAAATGATTGGTTTATATACTGGTTCGAGATGGGAATCTTAAAAAAGTTTTAGCCAATAAAGGGAATTAATTTCTTTCTACAGTCTAAACCCCCTAGGTAAATTGGGTGGCGGATTTTATGACTAATACGAATTAATAATTTTTATTTACTGATCTACATATTTTCCAACCTCATTACAGGAACTCAATCCTTCATTAAATAATCTGCATTTATGGGAAAAACATTTAAAACAATAGATGAGGCTGTTATACGATTTGCTGGTGATTCGGGAGACGGAATGCAACTTACTGGAGGGCGTTTTACTGAAACAACTGCGTTTGTAGGTAATGATCTTAGCACCCTCCCGGATTTCCCTGCAGAGATCAGGGCTCCAGCGGGATCCCTGGCAGGCGTAAGCGCCTTTCAGATCAAGTTTTCTTCCCGAGACATCCATACGCCAGGGGATAAACCGGATGTGCTGGTTGCCATGAACCCGGCGGCTTTGAAGGTTCACCAAAAAGAATTGATTCCCGGTGGTACAATGATCATCAATACAGATGCATTTAGCAAGAAGAATCTGAATTTTGCAGGTTATGAATCCAATCCCATGGAAGACGGATCCCTAGATGATTATTTTACAGTTATCCCAATTGAAATGAACAAAATGGTGACAGCAGCCTGTGAAGGATTGGATATGTCACCGAAACTGGTGGGCAGAACCAAGAATTTCTTTGCATTAGGAGTCCTTTTTTACATGTATGATCGGCCCCTGGATTCTACAGAAGTTTGGCTGAAGAAAAAATTTGCAGGGAAGGATGCCATTATTGATGCCAATACACGAGCGTTGAATGCGGGCTATAATTATGGGGATACAACAGAATTGTTTATGACCCGTTATAAAGTGGAGAAAGCTGCTCTGCCCCCTGGAATCTATCGAAACATCAATGGGAACCTGGCCACATCCCTGGGGCTGCTGGCAGCCGCGGAGAAATCAGGGCTCGATCTGTTCTATGGTGGTTATCCCATTACGCCGGCCAGCGATATTCTCCATACACTTGCGTCCTGGAAACATTTTGGTGTACAGACCTTTCAGGCTGAGGATGAAATTGCCGGTGTGTCTTCTGCCATCGGTGCTGCATTTACAGGGAGTCTGGCCGTTACTGCCACATCCGGTCCCGGAATCGCCTTAAAAGGTGAAGCACTGGGCCTGGCTGTGATTACAGAACTACCATTGGTGGTGATTAATGTTCAACGGGGCGGTCCCAGTACGGGCCTGCCAACCAAAACAGAACAGTCTGATCTGAACCAGGCGCTCTATGGTCGCAATGGGGAGTCACCCATACCGGTCATTGCAGCTGCTACGCCTGGTGACTGCTTTTTTTCAGCCTACGAGGCCTGCCGCATTGCCTTAAAATACATGACACCGGTCATGTATCTTTCAGATGGTTATTTAGCGAATGGGTCTGAACCCTGGATGATTCCTGATGTGGAAGAACTGGAGCCCATTGAAGTCAATTTTGCCGATCAGCCCAATGCGGATGGAGATTATTTACCCTATCTAAGAAATGAAGCAACTTTAGCCCGACCCTGGGCCGTACCAGGTACAGCGGGCTTGGAACACAGGATAGGGGGTATTGAGAAAGCAGAGAATACGGGACATGTGAGTTACGACCCTGAAAATCACCATAAAATGGTGGAACTCAGGCAGGAAAAAGTAAACCGGATCCAGAATGATATTCCTGAAACAGATGTGTTTGGTGAAAGCCATGGTGACTTGCTTGTATTGAGCTGGGGCGGGACCTACGGTGCCTGCAGATCTGCAACTGAGACACTGCAGGATGAAGGTTTAAAGGTGTCTCATGTACATCTGCGCTGGATCAGCCCTTTACCGAAAGACCTGGGTGAGATCCTGATCCAATTTAAGAATGTGTTGGTACCAGAGATCAATCTTGGCCAACTATTGAGGTTGATCCGGGCAGAATATCTTGTGGATGCACAGGGTCTTAATCTTGTGCGAGGCAGGCCCATCGGGGCTTCAGCTATTATTGATACTGTTAAAAATACCTTGGGATAAATTATGAGTGAAGTGCAGACACCCCAGTTAACAAAAAAAGATTTTGAATCAGACCAGGCGGTTCGCTGGTGTCCTGGCTGTGGCGATTATGCCATCTTGGCTCAAGCCCAGAAAAATATGCCTACATTCGGGCGCAAACGGGAAGAATTTGTTTTTGTATCCGGGATCGGATGTTCCAGCCGGTTTCCCTACTATATGAATACCTATGGCTTCCATTCGATCCACGGCCGCGCTCCTGCACTCGCAAGCGGAGTTAAAATCGCCAACCCTGATCTTTCTGTCTGGGTGGTCACCGGAGACGGCGATGGTCTTTCCATTGGCGGAAACCATTTTATGCATGCCCTGCGCCGAAATATGGATTTTAATATTTTAATGTTTAATAACCGCATTTACGGGCTTACCAAAGGGCAATATTCTCCGACCTCGGAATATGGCAAGGTAACCAAGGCCACTCCCTTTGGTTCAATTGATTATCCCCTTAACCCGCCATCACTTGCATTGGGCGCCCAGGCTACGTTTGTGGCTCGAACCATCGATCGTTGGCAGAAGCACATGGCAGAAATGTTGAAACGCTCATACAGCCATGGTGGTGGATCGTTTACTGAAATATATCAAAATTGCAACATTTTCAATGATGGTGCATATGAAGCATATACAGGAGCTGAGAAATTGGATAACGTGATCGAATTAAAAAATGGCGAGCCCATGCTCTTCTCAAAAGAAACCAAAGGGATCAAGTTAGATGGATCCACAGCTACTGTTGTGGACATGGAAAAACACAGCCTAGATGATCTCCTCGTTCACGATGAAACAAACCTGGATCTGGCGCACATTATTGCCAACTGGACATCAAATCCAAATCTACCTGAGCCCATCGGCGTCATCTATTCCATTGATAAACCTACCTACAATCAGGAAATGGTAAATCAGGTTACTGCAGCAAAAGAAGCAAAAGGGCCCGTCAGTGTCCAAGACTTGATTAATACCGGTGATACCTGGACCGTCAACTGACCATGGACACTCGCACTGAACGGGACAGTATCGGCCCGATTGACGTGCCTTCGGACCGGTATTACGGAGCCCAGACCCAGCGATCGTTTGAAAATTTTAAAATTGGAGGGGAGCAGTTTCCCCGGGAATTCATCCGTGCCTATGGCATCCTGAAAAAAGCTGCTGCAACGGTGAATCATGGGTTTGGAAACCTGGATGAATCTATATTAAACGCCATCCACAGCGCTGCGGATGAAGTGATCGAGGGTAAGCTGGATGACCATTTTCCTCTGGTGATCTGGCAGACCGGGAGCGGTACCCAGACCCATATGAATTTTAATGAGGTTATTGCGAACCGGGCCATTGAGCTCTTGGGCGGCGAGTTAGGCAGCAAGGATCCTGTCCATCCCAATGATCATGTAAATATGAGCCAGTCCACTAATGATACATTTCCAACCGCTATTAACATGGCTGCGGTAGAGAGTGTCCACTACCAGTTGATCCCAGCCCTGAAAGAAATGCGAGATGCCTTGCAGCAGAAGGCTAATGAATTTGAATCGATCGTTAAACTAGGCCGCACACATCTCCAGGATGCAACGCCCTTGAGCCTGGGGCAGGAATTTTCCGGATATGTGTCAGCATTGGACCATGGTCTGAGCCGTTTAGAAAAATCTCTGCATCATTGCTATGAACTAGCCATGGGCGGAACAGCTGTAGGGACCGGCATTAATTCTGTGGCAGGGTTTAGTGAGGCGGCTGCAAAAGAGATATCTGAACTGACCAGTCTTCCGTTTCGAACCGCAGAGAATAAATTTGAGGCTCTGGGAGGCCAGGACAGTATTGTTGAATTATCCGGTGCCTTGAAAGTGATCGCTACTTCACTGTTTAAGATTGCAAATGATATTCGTTGGTTGGCAAGCGGCCCTAGATCCGGAATCGGTGAAATCACCCTTCCAGCCAATGAGCCGGGATCATCCATTATGCCAGGGAAGGTTAATCCCACCCAGTGCGAAGCCATGACTATGCTATGTACCCAGGTTATGGGCAATGATACTACGATCACAGTTGCCGGTGCTTCCGGAAATTTTGAATTGAATGTCTACCGTCCAGTGATAGCTTATAATATTTTACAATCCATCCGTCTTCTATCTGACGGATGCCGTTCGTTTACTAAGAATGCGATTAAAGGTATAGAACCCAACCAAAAGCAGATCGATCATAATCTCTATAATTCTCTGATGCTTGTCACTGCTTTAAATCCCCACATTGGGTATGATAAGGCTTCGAAAGTGGCAAAAAAAGCATACCAGGATCAATCCACACTCCGGGAGGCTATCATGGAGCTGGGGTATATGTCCGGTGAAGAGTTTGATCGTCTTGTACAGCCGGATAAAATGATCCATCCCAGGAAAAAAGACTGATTCGGCAGGATTCAATTTCCCTGTTTCAAATCCCGTATAAAATCCCTTTTCGGTAAAAATTGCGTCAAGTGTAAATTTTCCCATGGATCAGCCTGCATCGACTATCAACTTTAGCCAGATCATTCGCAGATGCATCCTGGTTGTTTTTATAGGACTGATTGCCGTACTGTCTTCCGTATATTTCCTTTCCAGGAATCTACCTTCCCTTGAACAGCTGGAAAATTATGACCCGGACCTGGTAACCCGTATTTATTCTGCTGATGGAATAGTTCTGAATGAATTGTTTGTGCAGAAACGTGTCTTTATTGAACTCGACAGAATACCGGAACACATGCAGCATGCTATTGTAGCATCAGAAGACAGGCGTTTTTACAACCATTGGGGTCTGTCGCTTCGCAGCGTAGCCCGGGCCATCGTGATCAATACTCTGTCTATGAGTTATCGTCAGGGATTTTCCACCCTGACCCAGCAGTTAGCAAGGAATTTGTATAAATCCGTGGGCTTTGAAGACAGTCTTCTCCGCAAAATAAAGGAAGTCATTACCGCGATCCAGATCGAGAGAACCTATACCAAGGAAGAAATACTTGAGATGTATCTCAATACAGTGCATTTCGGCCATGGAACATATGGTGTGGAGGCTGCCACCAAACGATTTTTCGGCAAAGAATCCAGGGATCTGACCATTGATGAATCAGCTTTGCTTGCAGGCCTTTTGCCTGCCCCGGCAAGCTACTCCCCGATCCACCATCCGGACCGAGCCATCCGGCGTCGCAATACGGTCCTGCGGCTGATGCGGGACCAGCATTACATTGGCAGAGGCAAGTATGAGGAAAACCGGGTTAGAACGCTGGAATCGGTTCAGGAAGCACCCAAAAGAGGCAGTGCACCTTACTTTACAGAATATGTAAGACGGATCATGGAAAAAGAGGACACAGCCTTAGACGTGAATATCTATAGGGATGGTTTGAAAATTTACACCACTCTTGATTCCAGGCTCCAGACCATTGCGGAAGATGCGATGATGCTGACGGTGCGGGATGACCAGGGCCGGCTGAACAAACGGCTCTACAAGGACAGGGAAGAATTTGAGAACCTGGCCTACTTAACCATTTATTCGGAAGACAGTCTGAAAATGATGCTGGCGGGTGAAGGCCAGCTCTATAAAGATCTCAGGGATAAACTGCTGGTGCAGTGTGCCTTTGTGGCTCTTGATCCAACCACAGGCGGTATCCTGGCCATGGTGGGGGGGCGTCCCGACTACCACGACCAGTACAACCGGGCAGTCCAGGCTAAACGGCAGCCCGGGTCCGTATTTAAACCCTTTGTCTATACCACGGCACTCGATAACGGCTATCCAGTGACAGAACAGCTCCTGAACCAACCAGTAGTACTTAATATCCAGAATATGGATGGGACCTGGGTCAAATGGAAACCTCAGAATTATGACGGCAGCACGGGTGGTTTGACTACCTTCCGAGAAGGCCTGCGCAAATCCATGAATCTCATCTCCGTGCGCATGGTCCAGCAGGATATCGCTCCTGCGGAACAGGTTAAACAAATGGCAAAACGAATGGGTATTAATTCAGATATCAGGGCCGTGGATGCTATTGCCCTGGGTACATCAGAGGTGCATCCCATAGAAATAGTCTCTGCCTATGCTGCCCTGGCCAACCAGGGTGTATATTCAAAACCCTTTGGCATTACCCGGGTCGAAGACCGCTACGGCAACGTGATCAAAGAATATTATCCCGATCGGAAAGAAGTATTAAGCGAAGAAACTGCTTATTTGATGACCAGCCTGATGCAGACCGTCATGGATCGAGGTACGGGAGGCAGTGCCCGCTGGAAGTATAAGTTTAACCGTCCTGCCGCTGGCAAGACCGGCACCACCCAGGGTTGGAGCGACGCCTGGTTTGTGGGGTTTACGCCCCAGATTGCTGCCGGTT